>Ga0209573_1000122_pt1 | contig 203021 bp, 210 predicted proteins | sample TNRBio252014_DNA_FD_185870 | JGI IMG/M metagenome (GOLD analysis project Ga0209573, IMG submission 185870) | Wastewater treatment Type I Accumulibacter community from EBPR Bioreactor in Madison, WI, USA - TNR Reactor_6/25/2014_ DNA (SPAdes)... | ecosystem: Engineered > Bioreactor > EBPR >...
CAATTACCTGATCCGGACGCAACGCGACGCGGAACCTCCCCGGCACCTCATACTGACATTGTTTGAAAAACGGGTCGACACGGCCTGTCTGCCTTTTTATCTGGGGATCACGCAACATCTCGCCGCCGCGGGACTGCCCACGCCTCAGCCGCTTTATACGCAGGAGGGAGAGAATTTTACCGAGATTGCGGGCAAGAAAGCGGCGATTGTCACCTTCTTAAGCGGTACAAGCGTCCGCCATAGCGAGGTGGGGCATCTGGCGAGCCTGGGCGAGGCGCAGGCACGGATGCACCTTGCCGCGGCGGATTTTACCCTTGAGCGCCCCAACGATCTTTCGCTGGCGGGGTGGGAAAAGCTGGTGAGCCGCATCGGAGAGCGCGCCGAAGATATTATGCCCGGGCTGACGGCGCTGCTGAAAGAGGAACATGCGTTTCTTGCCGCGCACTGGCCGAATGACCTGCCCTCCGGGGTCATCCATGCCGATCTCTTTCCTGACAATGTTTTCTTTCTGGGACAGACGGTCAGCGGCATCATCGACTTTTATTTCGCCTGTAACGACCTGTTTATGTACGATCTGGTGATTACGCTCAATGCCTGGTGTTTCGAGCGTGACAGTTCTTTCAATCTCACCAAGGCACGGGCGTTTCTCCATGCCTATGACCGGGTGCGCCCGCTCAGTGATGAAGAACGCACGGCGCTTCCGGTGCTGGCTCGGGGAGCCGCGTTTCGCTTCCTGCTGACCCGCGCCTATGACTGGCTGCATCGGGAAGAAGGGGCGTTAGTCACACCCAAAGACCCCATGGAGTATGTGAGAAAGCTCCGTTTCCACCAACATATCCATGAGGCCTGTGAATATGGATTATGAATTATATATTATATGCTTGTTCAGTATATACACATGGCAAATAGTGGCTGCTAGGGCTATAGGGGCTACTCAATGGTCATGAAGCACGTCTCCCTTTTTACCGATGGAGCTTGCTCCGGCAATCCCGGCCCCGGCGGCTGGGGGGCGATACTGCGTTACGGGGGAGCCGAAAAGGAATTCTCCGGCGGCGAAGCGGAAACGACCAATAACCGCATGGAGATGATGGCGGTCATCTGTGGCCTGGAGGCGCTGAAGCATCCGTGCCGCGTCGATATCTATACCGACAGCCAGTATGTCATGAAGGGTATGACCGAATGGATCCGCGGATGGGAGCGCAAAGGCTGGAAAACCGCCGATAACAAGCCGGTGAAGAATGCAGATTTATGGCAGCGCCTCCAGGAGGCGGCAAAACCGCACCACCTGCACTGGCATTGGGTAAAAGGTCATGCGGGGCATACGGAGAATGAGCGCGCCGATGCGCTGGCCAGAGGAGCTATCGTGCAGAAGCCTCTGAACTTTCCTCCTCCTGCTGCATAAAACGTCCTGACGAAGGTCGCAGGGGCATGGCTCTGCCTCCTGTCAGGCGCAGATATTCTTCGTCATTGATGATGATGCGCTCCGCCTCCTGCTTCTGGCCGCCCCCGGCCTGGGACTGCGTTCCGTCATTATTGGGCGTCCCCGCATTGTGCTTATTCAGCGAGACCTCGCCATATTCCCGAAAAACTATCCCCTCTTCCTTAAAAGCATGGTAGAGGCCTTTGTTTTCATCCTGCCGCAAATGGAGCAGCCCCCTCTCAAAACTATTAATGCGATGGCTCTGCACCCCGGATTTATGCGTCAGATCCCGCTGGTTCCACCCCAGTAACCCTCGTGCGCGGCGACATTGCAATGAGGTGACTTTCAGCATTCTTCCCCTATGTGCATAAAAGACATAACTTCACGATAAGTATGGAATATAATGGTAAACAAGAGCTGAAGTTAAGGTGGCATTTTATTTGTATTTAATTCTATGCTAGCACCAATCCTATGACACAGGTCGCGTTTAAGGTCACACCACACCAACACCGTATGTTGACGGGCACACGCGGGCTGGCGGCGCTCTGGGTGGCGTTCGCGCATATTACCTATCGCCCCGGTTACAATGCTGGCTTCGGCGCATGGGAGCATTTCGGCTGGCTGGCCTATATTATCCGCTTCGATTATCTCGCCGTGGATTTTTTCTTTGTGCTGAGCGGCTGCCTGCTCTACCTCACCTACCGACACCTGTTCGAGGGCAAGACGACTTCCTGGGTGATCGATCGTTTTTACCTTCAGCGGCTGGCGCGCATTTATCCTATGCATATAGTGGGGGTGGCGCTGATCGGCCTGTGGCACCTGCTGGGCATTCCCCACCCGATTTTCAGCGGCCAGCAGGATATTTTGTTCGAACATTGGCCGCAAACCCTGGCGGCCAACGCTTTCCTGATCCATTGCTGGGGAATTATTCCCGTCGCCTCATGGAACGAACCGGCCTGGACGGTCTCGGCCATGGCCTTTGTATATGTGCTGTTTCCGAACATGGTGGGAGGGCTGAAGAAACTGCCCGACACGATCCGCGCCAATCTCCTTGCCCTGACAGTCGTGCTGGCATTGTACGCTATCGGCCGCAATACCATTCCCCATCTCGGCAATGCCGATGGAACGGGTGCGCTGCTGCGCTCCTTTTCCTTCTTCCTGCTGGGCTGCCTCACCGCCCGGCTCTATACGAACGGCTGGGGCAAAGCGTGGAACTGGCCGGTTATTTTTGCGCTGATCTTTGGCCTGGGCGCGGCGGCAATGGTCGTCTGGTTTGAAGTGTATAACTTCCCCATCCCTTTGTTTCATTTGATTTATCCAATCTTCATGCTGGGGCTGCTGCAAGGCCATGGCACCGTCACACGGCTGCTCACCAATCGCGCCAGTCAGTTTCTGGGGCGCATCTCCTACTCGCTGTATATTCTGCATTACCCTACCCTGCTGCTGGTAAAGTATCTGTGGGGGGATACGTTCGGGGCATGGGCGCAGGCCAGCCCCCTGACGCTGCTCCTGCTCTACCCGCTCGCCGTGGCGTTTCTTATCCTCCCCGCCTGGGTCGCCACGCGCTATATCGAACGCCCCCTCTTCAAATGGGCAAAAGAGCGGCTAAAGGGGAGTGGGGAGTAGGGGTTTCATATTTTTCTGGCATCATTAATAAACCATTCTAACATATCCCAATTATTTAATTTAGTGGATTCATTACCCATACTTCGACGAATCTCCAGAAGCAACGTGCCTAACAACCCAATCATATGTTTAATCTCGTTAATATCTACTTCTGATTTTTGGGATGCCTCATCTTTCATATAAAAATATTGAAGTAAATTATTATACGATTTAACGACAGCATCAGAACCTATCAAAGATAGCTTGAGTGCCTGTTTACGATATTCGATAGACAGCATTTTGGTAGTAGCAACTTCATCTTTTTTTGTATTTTTATTTTTGGGATTTGATAACCAGATAGCTTCAGGCATTAAAAGGATAAAGAAGGGTTCCAGAATATCATTGTAAATGGCAATACGATCTTCTCGAAGCCTGTCCTCAAGCTCTGCCGTCCTTTCTAAACGGGCACGAATTTTCCACCCTAAGCCAGTCAAAAATAGAACCAAAATTGGAGTGGAGATCGAACCTATCGCAGTTACATAATCAATCCAAGTGTAGTGTTCCATTCCATTACTCACTTTGCAGATTAATCTACAGAATTATATACTGGATTCCCGCTTTCGCGGGAATGACAAAGTGAGGGATAGGTTTTTTCTGGATTGCTTCGGCTTCGCCACGCAATGACGATAAAAAGAACTTCAATCCGAGCGAAGAACCGCTTCGAGCGAGGATTGGCAGGATTAAAACAGAGCAAAGTACACTGAGCGTAGCGAAGGACTTTGCTCTGAATAAAAAAAGCCCCGCTTATAAGGCCTGGCGACGACTTACTCTCCCACACCTTAAGATGCAGTACCATCAGCGCTAAGGGGTTTCACGGTCGTGTTCGGAATGGGAACGTGTGGGTCAACCCTTGCAATAATCACCAAGCCATATAAACGGGGCTTTTGTAAGTTGCGAGTTGCGAGTTCCGAGGAGCGAGAAAAACTCGCAACCGGCAACTGGCAACCCGCAACTTAAGAATAGGTTTTTTCTGTACGAAATCGATGCGCTCACATCGTCCAGTACGCAGCAATGCTTTCACACTGTTTTGCACTGTTCGTGAGCCACTCAAGCGGTTAATTGAATAAGTCAATCAGGCTATTAGTACCGGTTAGCTTCATGTGTTACCACACTTCCACACCCGGCCTATCAACGTGGTGGTCTTCCACGGCCTTAATGGGGAAAACTAGTTTCAAGGTGGGTTTCACGCTTAGATGCTTTCAGCGTTTATCCCTTCCATACATAGCTACCCTGCGATGCTCCTGGCGGAACAACAGGTACACCAGAGGTATGTCCAACCCGGTCCTCTCGTACTAAGGTCAGATCCTTTCAATTTTCCTTACACCCACGGCAGATAGGGACCGAACTGTCTCACGACGTTCTAAACCCAGCTCACGTACCACTTTAAACGGCGAACAGCCGTACCCTTGGGACCTTCTCCAGCCCCAGGATGTGATGAGCCGACATCGAGGTGCCAAACGATTCCGTCGATATGGACTCTTGGGAATCATCAGCCTGTTATCCCCGGCGTACCTTTTATCCGTTGAGCGATGGCCCTTCCACGAGGGACCACCGGATCACTATGACCGACTTTCGTCTCTGCTCGACCTGTCAGTCTCGCAGTCAGGCAGGCTTATGCCATTGCACTCTAAAGGACGATTTCCGACCGTCCTGAGCCTACCTTCGCACGCCTCCGTTACTCTTTAGGAGGCGACCGCCCCAGTCAAACTACCCGCCATGCAGGGTCCCAGACCCGGATTACGGGTCGTGGTTAGATATCAAATAACTCAAGGGTGGTATTTCAAGGTTGACTCCACTCTGGCTGGCGCCAAAGCTTCAAAGTCTCCCACCTATCCTACACATGAGCTACCTAATACCAATGCAAAGCTGTAGTAAAGGTGCACGGGGTCTTTCCGTCTGACCGCGGGTACTCCGCATCTTCACGGAGAATTCAATTTCGCTGAGTCGATGCTGGAGACAGTGGGGATGTCGTTACGCCATTCGTGCGGGTCGGAACTTACCCGACAAGGAATTTCGCTACCTTAGGACCGTTATAGTTACGGCCGCCGTTTACCGGGGCTTCAATTCAGTGCTTGCACACCTCCTCTTAACCTTCCGGCACCGGGCAGGCGTCAGACCCTATACGTCGTCTTTCGACTTCGCAGAGCCCTGTGTTTTTAATAAACAGTCGCAACCCCCTGGTCTGTGCCACCCTACCACGGTTGCCCGTAGCAGGGTCACCCTTCTTCCGAAGTTACGGGTGCAATTTGCCTAGTTCCTTCAGCATCGTTCTCTCAAGCGCCTTGGTATACTCTACCATCCCACCTGTGTCGGTTTAGGGTACGGTCTATACGCTGGGGCTATTTCCTGGCACCTCTTCATTGCCCCCGGAATCCAATAACCGGAAACAATATACGAGATGCGTCACCACCAGCAGGTACAGGAATATTAACCTGTTTCCCATCGACTACGCATGTCTGCCTCGCCTTAGGAGCCGACTAACCCTGCTCAGATTAGCTTTAAGCAGGAACCCTTGGGATTTCGGCGAGAGTGATTCTCACACTCTTTATCGCTACTCATGTCAGCATTCTCACTTCCGATACCTCCAGCATCCCTCACAGGACACCTTCGCAGGCTTACGGAACGCTCCGCTACCGCGTGCACAAAGTGCACACCCTAAGCTTCGGTAAATGGCTTAATCCCCGTTACATTTTCGCCGCAAGACAGCTTAATTAGACCAGTGAGCTGTTACGCTTTCTTTAAAGGATGGCTGCTTCTAAGCCAACCTCCTGGTTGTTTTGGCCGTCTCACATGCTTTCAAACTTAGCCATTATTTTGGGACCTTAGCTGTAGGTCTGGGTTGTTTCCCTCTCGACAATGGACGTTAGCATCCACTGTCTGTCTCCCGAATAGTACTCTCAGGTATTCGGAGTTTGGTAAGGTTTGGTAAGGCTTTGGGCCCCCCTAGCCCTTCCAGTGCTCTACCCCCTGAGGTATTCATTCGAGGCACTACCTAAATAGTTTTCGCGGAGAACCAGCTATCTCCTAGTTTGATTGGCCTTTCACCCCTAGCCACAGTTCATCCCCGACCTTTTCAACGGGCGTGGGTTCGGTCCTCCAGTGAGTGTTACCTCACCTTCAACCTGACCATGGCTAGATCACTAGGTTTCGGGTCTACTGCAACGAACTAAATCGCCCATTTAAGACTCGCTTTCGCTACGCCTACACCTATCGGCTTAAGCTTGCTCGCTACAGTAAGTCGCTGACCCATTATACAAAAGGTACGCCGTCACGCCATAAAGACGCTCCGACTGCTTGTAGGCATTCGGTTTCAGGTACTATTTCACTCCCCTTATCGGGGTGCTTTTCACCTTTCCCTCACGGTACTTGTTCACTATCGGTCGGTAAGGAGTACTTAGGCTTCGAGAGTGGTCTCCCGATGTTCAGACAGGATTACACGTGTCCCGCCCTACTCATGCACCAGTGCTATGTTACTCATACGGGACTATCACCCACTATGGTTCCACTTTCCAGAGGATTCTGATTGGTTCACACTGATAACTGGCCTGGTCCCCGTTCGCTCGTCACTACTGAGGGAGTCGCGTTGCTTTCCTTTCCTCCAGGTACTTAGATATTTCAGTTCCCTGGGTTCGCTTTTATATCCTATGTATTCAGATATAAATACCTTGTTATAAGAATTCAGAATCCAGCACCCGCAAGCGGGCACTGTCTACTGAATTCTAAAGGTGGGTTTCCCCATTCGGACATCATCGGATCAACGCTTCTTCGCAGCTCCCCGACGCTTATCGCAGCGTAGCACGTCCTTCATCGCCTCTTACCGCCAAGGCATCCACCAAATGCCCTTATTATACTTATTCACACTTGAGTCGCATCACGAACAGAACAAAACAGTACTGCGGCACACCCGATTCGACCGGATTGTCCTGTATTTCGCGTTACGATTAAAACGATGTTTTTGCATCGACTCGAAGAGATTATTTTATTCCCCTGCTCCGGGATGCTCCCGTCGCAATAGGCGACGCTTCGCTGGCTGATGGGTCGCTCGGCCTGCTGGCCTCGCACTCTCGACAACCATGAAGCAAATAATCGCTTCTAGTCAGAAAAAACCTATTCACTTGTCTAACAGCAGCATCCCGGGCGGGATGCGCGTCCACTCCACCTATCCCGGTGAAGGGAGGCGTGTTATAGCGCCGGTCATACACACTGTCAACGAGGTTTTTGTGTTTTTTTTACTCCCTTGCAAAATGGCGTTGGGATACTTAGGTTTAACAGGATAAAGAATGGTTCTTTCTCCCCTCGAAGCTTCTGCAAACCTGCGGGTTTGCAAAAAAGTGACGCGGTAACTTTTTTACAATGTTTCCTTAACGCTTCATTAGATTTTTTATGTCATTCTCAAGCTATAACACAGGTAAGGACGGCTTACCAAGTTGCTCGGCAAGCATCTTCCCTCCTGTTGTTACGGCCGGTAGTCAAGGAGGCGGCGAAAGACCAGGGGAAGAGCTCCTGGTACTGGAGCCGAAAACCAAAACCAAACCTCCTCCTTTCTACAAGGTCGTTATGTTGAACGACGACTATACGCCGATGGATTTCGTGGTGGATGTCCTGAAAAACATCTTCCGGAAAAACCATCATGATGCGATCAACATCATGCTGGAAATCCATCACAAGGGCGCGGGATTATGCGGGGTCTATACGAAAGACGTCGCGGAAACCAAGGCTCAGATGGTCGTCGACAGAGCAAGAAGTCAGGACTACCCGCTGCAATGCGTGGTAGAACGCGAATAGAAGGGAACAGGACGACATGCTGTCTAAGAATCTGGAAGCGACGCTGCACCGTGCTTTGGCCATTGCCAAGGTCAATCGCCACGAATTCGCCACACTGGAGCATCTGCTTCTGGCGCTGTCGGACGATCCCGATGCTTCTTCGGTCATGCGGGGATGCGGCGTAGATTTGGATCTGCTTAAGCGCAGCATTGGAGATTTCCTGGAAAACGACCTCTCCTCCCTCGTGGTGGAAGAACTTGACGAAGCCAAGCCCACGGCGGGTTTCCAGCGCGTCGTACATCGTGCGGCGATTCATGTGCAGTCTTCCGGCAAGCACGAGGTGACGGGTGCGAACGTGCTGGTGGCGCTGTTTTCGGAAAAAGACTCCCATGCGGTGTATCTGCTGCAGGAGCAGGATATTACGCGCCTGGACGTGGTCAATTATATCTCGCACGGCATTGTGAAATATGGTGATTTTATGCGTATCAGCAGCGGCGGCGCCTTGCGTCCCGCCTCGGGCGGACGCAGCCCCGAAGAAGAACCGGACGGGCTGGGATTTGCTTCCGGCAACGCCTCGCGGGAGAAGGAAACCGGCCATGACGCGCTCGCACAATTTTGCGTGAATCTCAATCGCAAGGCGATCGAAGGCAAGACCGATATTCTGGTAGGCCGTGAGGATGAAATCGAGCGCACCATCCAGATTTTATGCCGCCGCACCAAGAATAATCCGCTGTATGTCGGGGAAGCCGGGGTCGGCAAAACCGCCATCGCGGAAGGGCTGGCACTGCGCATCGTGCGCGCAGAAGTCCCGGCGGTACTGAAGAATGCGGTGATTTTCTCACTCGATATGGGTTCCCTGCTGGCGGGCACCCGTTACCGCGGCGATTTTGAGGAACGCATGAAAGCCGTCATCAAGGAAATCGAGAAGCTGCCCGGCGCGATTTTATTCATTGACGAGTTGCACACCATCATTGGTGCGGGCTCGACCTCCGGCGGCGCGCTGGATGCCTGCAACCTGCTGAAACCGGCGTTGGCACGCGGCATGTTCCGCTGCATGGGCTCGACCACCTTCAAGGAATATAAGAACCATATTGAAAAGGATCGCGCCCTGGCGCGGCGGTTCCAGAAAATCGACGTGGTGGAACCGACCATCGAGAACACGATCAAGATTCTGCGCGGCCTGAAACCGTATTACGAGCAGCACCACGATGTGCGCTATACCACCGCGGCGGTGAAAGCGGCCGTGGAGCTGTCGGCGCGCTATATTCACGACCGCAAGCTGCCGGATAAGGCCATCGATGTGCTGGATGAAGCCGGAGCCGCCCAGATGTTGCTGCCGGAAGGCAAGCGGAAAAAGACCATCACCCCACGCGAGATCGAGGAAATCGTGGCGAAAGTCGCCCGGATGCCTGCAAAATCCATCTCGATGGACGATGCCAAGACCTTGCGCAGCCTTGAGAAAAACCTGAAACTGGTGGTGTTTGGCCAGGATAACGCCATCGAGCAGGTTTCCAGCGCCATTAAAATGTCGCGGGCAGGGCTGAGGGAAGAAGAAAAACCCATTGGCAATTACCTGTTTACCGGCCCCACCGGCGTAGGAAAAACCGAGGTGGCGACGCAACTTGCCCATACGCTGGGCATGGAACTGATCCGCTTCGATATGTCGGAATATATGGAAAAACATTCGGTTGCAGGCTTAATCGGCGCGCCTCCGGGGTATGTCGGCCACGAGGAAGGGGGCAAACTGACCGATGCGGTGAGCAAAACCCCCTACGCCGTCGTTCTTCTGGACGAAATCGAGAAGGCGCATCCGGACGTCTATAATATCCTGCTGCAGGTGATGGATTACGGCAAGCTTTCCGACCATAACGGGCGGCAGGTCAATTTCCGCAACGTCATTCTTATTATGACCAGCAATGCGGGCGCGGCGGATATGGCAAAAGCACCTATCGGCTTTGGCCGCGAGGCGCGGGTGGATGAGGATAAGGAGGCGATCAACCGCCTGTTTACACCGGAATTCCGCAACCGTCTGGATGCCGTCATTCCCTTCGCGCATTTGTCGCCCGAGGTGGTCACGCATGTGGTGGACAAATTCATCTACAAGCTGGAATCGCAACTGGCCGAAAGGCATGTCACCATCGAACTCACCAGCGAGGCACGGCACTGGCTGGCCGAACATGGGTACGACCGGGCGAATGGAGCGCGACCGCTGGCTCGCCTGATTGCCGAAAAGATCAAGAAGCCGTTGGCGGATGAGGTGCTGTTTGGCAAATTATCCCGCGGCGGCACGGTGAAAGTCGGAGTGAATGAGGATGATCTCATCTTCAGTTTCGCAAAAAGCGGCGGCAAACGTGCGGACAAGCACGAAATGGAAGACGAGCTGGCATAACAGTCATTTCTATCAGATAGTTATTCATTTCATACACAAGCACGCAAATAGCCCCTATAAACATAGGGGCTATTTGTTTAGGCGACATATCTTCGCTATGCATGGCGGGTGGAAACCACACAGCTCAAAGTAAAATTTGGTGATTATATAGTTTGCAAACCCCTCCGATGTCATTCCCGCGCAAGCGGGAATCTCTGCTTCAGATTGCGCCAGCGGACAAAGAGATTCCTGCCTTCGCAGGAATGACGCAGAGCTCTGGGGTTGGAAACTATATAATCACCTAAAATTTGTAGGCAGGAGGGATTATCCCCGTTGGGGTGTGGGGGAAGGTGTTTCATTTTCTTCCCGCCCACGAACAACGGACTGCGCATAAGATGTGCGCGCCTGCCTGCGGGCATCGGCCAGCGCGGTGCCCGCCTCGCCTTTTTCCTTGTTTTCATGCACGGAATGCAGCACTTCACGCGCCACTTCCAGGCCGATAATCGTGCCCAGCGTCATCGCCGTATGCGCCAGTATCTGCGTGCCGGGCTTTTCATGCTTGGCGGCGAAATGATAATATAATGCGCCTGGCGTTACACCGAGCAACCCACCTGCCAGATACCCGGCCAGTTGTTTGCTAAGAGACATGGGTTTATGCTCTTCGCGTTGCTCCCGCATCGCGATTTCGTATTTTTTGGCCACCTGGGCTACCGGATCGCTATCGTCGCGCCACATTTTGGGAGGCAGGGAAGCGTGCGATTCTTCCTCCAGCTCGTTATCAGGCGGGTTCGACCCCATGATTAATCCTGCAAAAAAAGTTTCTGATTATGCTATACTAGCGGGACTAGGTGACAATTTCATGACAAAATACTCTTGGACGCAGGCTTTCTTCGTGGTCACCGGCATTTTAGGCGCGCCCTCTGCGCTCTATGCCGCCACTTATTTCTCAGGGACAGGGTTCGTTGTCAGCCGACAGGGCGAAACGGTGACCAATGCCCATGTCGTGGAAAACTGCGTGACCCTGCAAGTGCGCACCACCGACGGCCAGTTTTTGCCCGCTCAACTGAAGAACCGGGATGCGACGGCGGATCTGGCGCTGCTGAGCACTTCCCTGCAGCCGGATCGTCCGGCGCGTCTGCGCAATGCCAGTGCGGGGGTACAGGTGCGCGAACGGGTCATGCTGATGGGGTACCCGCAGGATGCGGTGCGGGAAGGAAAATATAAAGTAGCCACCTCCTCGGTACGGGCATTGACGGGTCTGACCGGGGAATCGGACTGGCTCCAGTTTGAGGATTCCGTAAGAATGGGGAATTCAGGCGGCCCTTTGCTCGATTATGCAGCGAATGTGGTAGGGGTTGTCACTGGCAAAGCCACGCTGGTGAAACGCAATACGCTTGCAGCACGGGATGAAATTGTCGGAAAGTCCGATTTTGCCATTAATCTGGCGGCTTTGCGGCGGTTTCTCGACAAGAACCGCGTGCGCTATGAATCGCGTGATTCTCTGATGAAGCTCTCGCCCGCCCAGGTGGAAACTGCAGGAAAAGAATTTATCGTCAATGTATTATGCGAACAGCAGGCACCAAGAAGATAGCGTGCTCCGTTAGGGGCGCCCCTCTTCATAATGGCCGGGCACGCTCTTTTTAAAAAAAATTCGACGCAGAGATTATTTAACCTCCTGAGGTTTCCTCAGCTAGCGAGAAACCAAAAAAATCAAGCGTTCCATAGCAGTTATTATAGCTATAATAGCTGTCAGTATTTTGTGCGCAACTATTCTACTAAACTGATATTCAAGAATTAAAGATATTCACAGAAGAAATCCATTAGGTATCAATTACCCAACGCATCGACAGGGTTTTGTTCCCTGAATTTAGGATCCACCACCGCCGGTTTTTGCGAAAACGCCCCTTCCGAGATATCCGTTGCAGGCAGTTTTTTAGTGGGCGCTTCTTTTTTCTCCTCCTGAAGAAGGCGGGACGTGTTAGGTGCCGTGAGCAATCCCCGTGGCGCGGGCATTTGTTCGGGGGTCATTTCCAAATGCGATCCACGAAGCAGAATAATCGTAATCCGGCGATTGCGCGGCGATTTCGGCTCCGTAGGAAGCAGCAACTCCCGGTCGGCTCGTCCCATCACTTTCATCGTGCGCTCTCCTTCCATGCCGGATTCCATCAGAAAGCGCCGCGCCGCGTTCGCACGCTGGGTCGACAGATCCCAGTTGGAGAGCCTGGATCCTTTCGGGAAAGGGGTGGCATCCGTATGCCCTGTCACGGAAATATGGTTGGGCATCACGGCAATCACCGGCACCATACGCTTCAGTACGTTCTGCCCATATTCGGAAAGATTGGCCGTGCCGGGTTTGAACATGGACTCCCTGTCAGAGTCCAGCAACTCGATTTTCAACCCCTCAGGCGTTTGTTCTACAATAATATTATCCTTGAATTCCTGAAGATTAGGATTCTCCTCAAACGCCTGCTTGATGTCTTTCTGCGCCTTCTCGAATAAATTGGCATCTTCCGTACTCTCAATAGGCGCCTGCTTTTTAGGATCAGCAGGAATAGGCCCTTGCGGCTGCATCCCCACCACGATGCCAGGGGGTGTTTTATTATCCTTCTTCGTGCCGATATCGGTCGGGGCTTCGCCGCCTTTGAAGCCGATCCCCGCTGAGTCCTTCAACCCCACGGTAGGCGTGAAAAACTCCGCCAGCCCGTCCAGCGTCGATTCCGAGGAGACAGCAAGCAGCCATAACAGCAGAAAGAACGCCATCATCGCCGTGACGAAATCCGCATAGGCGACTTTCCAGGCACCCCCATGGTGCCCCCCCTCCTGCTTGAAGACCTTTTTAATGATAATAGGTTGCTCTACCTCTGCCATGGCATGAACGCCCTAACCGCCGGCACCCGGCGCACTTGCGCTGGAGCAGGCTTCTTCTACTTCCAGGAAGCTGGGTTTGACCTTTTCATCAAGCGAGGTACGCGCAAATTCCACCGAGACGGCCGGCGCATTGCCTTTCAGGTGCGACAGCAGCGCCACTTTGATGCTTTCCATGTATTTGACCTCAGCCTCCAGCTGCTCGCCCATATAGCGCCCCATAGGCGCAAAGAAACCGTAGGACAACAACACCCCCAGAAACGTGCCTACCAGCGCCGCACCGATCATACCGCCCAGAATTTCCACCGGCTCGTTGATACTGCCCATGGTGGTAATAACCCCCAGCACCGCTGCCACAATACCCAGCGCGGGCATCCCGTCCGCCATCGTCACCACCAGATGCTCCACATGCTTGCCGTGGTTACGATGCACGGCGATCTCGCGCTCCATCAGCTCTTCCAGCGTATAGTAATCTTCTACCCCCATGGTCATAATACGCAGATAATCGCTGAAGAACGTCACGGCATGGTGGCTCTTGGCGAACCCCGGATAGGCATTAAACAGGGCGCTCTCATGCGGATGCTCGATATGCTGCTCCATTTCCAGCATCCCTTTGCTGCGCATCAGCTTGAACGTAGCGTAGAGCATCGTGAGCAGTTCAAGATAATCCGCCTTTTTGAACGGGGGGCCTTTTAAAAGCTTCTTCAGGCTTTTCAGTACGTCTTTGATGTAGGGGCCGGGCGTTCCGATAATGAATGAACCGATCGCCGCACCACCGATAATCATGAACTCGGTAGGTTGCCACAATACTTCCATCTTGCCATGGTGAAGGATATAGCCCCCCATCACCATCCCGATAACCGTAACAAAACCAATGATAAACTTCATGGACGACTGCTATTTGCTGATGCCCGCGAAAAACGGGCGGTGAAACGATGTGCCAGTATCGTTTATAACCCGCAAGCGTTGAAAAAGGATTAAGGGGGGAAGGATCGGCGGAGATATTCCCCCGGCGTGGCGAAGAGGTCACGCGGGGGATAGAGGCAGCCCGTTATTTGGTAATGCGCAGGTTGATGAGTTCTCGCGCAATCTGGCGGAATACAGCGCGCAACTGTGCGGCAGTTGTCGGATAAAAAGCGGTGGCCGCCGGAGCGGCGCAGGCAGTAGCGATACGTCTGATTTCCGCAAATTGGGGGGAGGAGCTATCCTGATTCAGTATGATGGGGAAAATACGGATACCCTCTTTATGGATGGCCGTACACAACGCCTCCATATTGGCGTTGGCGTGCGCCGTGCCGCGGTTAGCCCCGGGCAGAGGATTCCTCCAATCCGTAAACGGTTCCTTGCACCCATCTGGATTACAGATGGGGATAACTCGGGCAGACTCCTGATCGTAATAGGTAAATTCGTTGATGCCGTCTGAGAATAAAATGAGGGCTTTAATCGTGTCTTCATCCCCCGCTACCTTTGGATGATCGGCAAACTCGTGTTTAGAAACACCCGTAAACAGATTTCTATCCGGACGGCGCAGGGAACGCCATCCCCATGCCAGCCCCTTGGCGGCATTGGTATTCCCTTCATCTTCAATATTAATATCATCCATGGCATCCAGAATAGGCTTGGAGGCTTCTCTTAAGCCAAGAATATTGGGAAGGTAGGATGCTCCTTTATGCATCACCTTGTTATTGATTTTCACGTCATGGTTAAAAGGGATGTAGGAGTAAAGAACCTTCGCGTCGGAATCAATCGTTGCATCCGTCGCTTCCTGGATGGTCTCAAAAAACACCTTTACCCCATCACGCAGCAGGGCGATGCGCGAATTCGCCTTGGTGCCTTCACAGGGCGCGGCATTATTGCACGCTCCCCCCGTACACAGCAGGGGCGCACACATCGAGCTGGTATGATCCAGCGCCAGGGCGATTTCGAGGTCTCTTCCCAGTACGCGGGTGACTTCGCCGCTGACATTTACCAGAAAATTCTGATCGGCAAGCCCTAATACTTCCGCAAAAATGGGCGTATAATGCACCGTCAGATTGCCGCTTACCTTGCCGGTGTTTTCGTCAAACGCGACATTGAAGGTGTTGAAGGTCGTGCCCATGTAATTGACGGGAAAATTGGCGTCCCGGAAGTTGGTGGCACGCGCCAGAAGCTCCTCATGCGAAATCCCCCTATGGGCAATGGAGGAGGCCGCCACCAACGCTGCGTCCAGCGCCGATTGCGCCTTGGAATGCAGCAAAAAGGCGCGGGTCATGTCTACCGCCACCGCCACGGAGGCAACCAGCATAAACAAACCGAACGCCACGAGAATAAAAACGTTCCCCGATTCGCTGGCAGAAAAAGATTTCTGTGTATTGTGGTGATGATTCATGACTTATACACCTCCCTTTTTACAAAATGCCGGGTTGCATCTGCAGCTGTTGGCGGGTGCGCATGGGGGGGCTGGAGGGCAGGTTCCGGTCGCCACACATGGATTAGGTGGCGGAGGGGTTGCGCACACCCCATTATACGGGCATCCGTAATAACTATGCCATAACCTGCGTCTTTGGGCTTCCTCAGAATCATAATTAGGGTGCCCGGGCGGGTATTCGCACCGCTGAGGAATATCCAGACAGGCGCACCAGGGCAGGAAATCGGTATCGGTGGGATCCAACTTATCCCCTTCTTCACAATATTCCCCACAGCACCCATAGAGTTTGGGCATGTTTTGCGCAGCACCCATCGGCGGCGCGGCGGGCACGCGCTGAAGGCTAATGGCCAGCTTATAGATGTCTTTGCCGTCAAAATCGAGTGCCGCGGCGATATCAGGAGCGCCTGCGATAATCAAAGCGTGTTTGTAAAAGACTTCCGCCGCAATGGCCTGTTCGCCTTCCTGCAACTGAATGCCGTTGATTTGGGCCACCGCTCCTACGGTTCCGACTTTGCTTGCCTGCACCGCCCCGCGGGATTTTTGCCAGAGAATACGAGGCTGCTTATTGGCATCCAGCGCCACGCCAGTGACGGTAAAGCCGGACTGTGCCGTATCAAAGGGAGAGAGCAACTGATCAAACGCATCCGCAAGTATATTTACATCAAACGTCGCCGGGTTATCCTGCTGCCCCAGAAAATCGGCGAGCGAACTGGCCGACTTATCCACCTTCTGGTTGGCCAGCACGAAACGGGTTAATTCGATGACCCCGGCAAACAGAACCAGCAAGACCGGCAGGGCAATGGCGAATTCGATCATTCCCACCCCGTGCGAGCTGCGCAGGAAACGGGAAAGGCTAAAGCGTGTGCGGGACTGTATCAATGTATCCTCCAAGGGATTAGAAATCTTCATTTTTCACGATGACGGTCGAGGAAATAGTGTAGGTTCCGTTCGGTGGGAAAAACTGGCCGATGAGGGGAGTAAAAAACACCCAGTCATAGGTCACCCTGTATGTTACGGCTTCATTGCCCTTCCCCAGCCCTTGCGTGCCCGTATTTCCGGCATTGCTGTAATCGCCGTGCACCACCGGGTTAAAATGCACTTTGGTGACATCAATGATGCCCCCCGCAAAACGGTTTATTTCATTGGTCACAAACGTATTCCTGGCCTCCGATTCGCCATAACCGCCGGTGCCGTCTCTACCGGTCAGACCAATGCGGGAGGCGCTGGTGGCGGCATTCTCAATCACACTGGAGACAAACATTATCAGCCCGAACTCTACAATGCCCACCATCAACAGCAATAATGCGGGAGCCACGAGAGCAAACTCAATGGCCGCATTGCCTTCCGTGTTTTTTATGGATCGGTTCTTTCTCATTTCGATGCGCCTTATCGGGGACCTTCCTGCCTTACAAGCCAGCATATTAAATTAACATTAATACTTCGTGTATTTTAGTGCAAATTTAGCTCAAATACACGCCGTTTCGTGACAATGCTCCATTTTACTCTATTTCCGAAGGCGAGTACAGCCCTGGTAATGCGAGTATATCCTCCAGCTCCCTGAGCCCCTGCAAACACGCTTCGGCCAGGGCGGCGTCGCGCAGAGAGTCCACGGTCAATTGCACCGGATAGTGCCGCGTGATCCACGCCGCCAGCTTTTCATGCAATGCGGGGCTATACATCACACCGGCGGGCAGCAAGGCCAGCTCCTCCTCTTTAAGCACTACGCGCAGGCGCAAACAGGCGGGGCCGCCACCGTTCTTCATGCTTTCGCGCACCTCCAGATAATGAAGGTCGCGGATGGGCAGCCGTGCATCGTGCAACAGTCGCTCAAACATCGCCTTCGCCTGCGGGATATGGGTCGCTTCCATGGGGGCAATCACCGCCATCCCGCCCCCAGGGAGGCTAAGGAGTTGTGAATTAAAGAAATAGCTTTCTATCGCCGCCTGTAGGGGCAATTCCTCCTGCGTAATGCGGACAGGCTGCAGATCGGGCAAGCGTCGCTCTACTTCCTGCAGAAAGGCCGCTTCTTCTAAGAACGCCTTTTCGTGATAGATGAGCAGCCGTTCATTGCTCATGGCAATGACGTCGTTATGAAACACCCCGGCGGCGATCGCGTCCGGGTGCTGCTGCACAAAAACCGCCTGTTTCACGCCGTGCAAACGTGCCACGGCTTCTGATGCCCTGCGCATTTGCCGGGCGGGGAATTTTTGGGAAGCCGCCCCCGAGGGGAGGTCTTCAGAACCCTCCTTCCCATAGACGAACACCTCCACCCCTTCCTGGCCATGCTCCCGGCACAGGCGCAGATGGTTGGCCGCCCCTTCATCCGTCAGCGCCACACAAGCAGGCAGCGGCGCATGAATCGTTGCCACCGCCCCGAAAATCCTTTGCAGCACATGTCGGCTGAACGCGGCTTCCTGCTGGCGATGCAGGGTGGAGGCCAGATTGGCGGGGCTCAGGTGGAGTTTGCCCTCCCGCGTGTCCGGCGCGGGCGAAACGGTTGCCATATTCGCCGCCCACATCCCTGAGGCAGACCACGCCGCCTGCAGGATTTTGGGGTCATCCCGAAACGCCCCGGCAAGTATCTGCTGCATGGAACCAGCAAATCCCAGCGCCCGCAGCAGCCCCATATGGGGGCGCGGATGGGGCGGCAGCACCAGTTGCGGCACCCCCAGTGCGGCGACCTGGCGCATCTTCTCCAACCCCTGGAGCGCCGCCTGCCGGGGATAAGAGATGCTCTGGGCATTGGCTTCAGAAGCGATATTGCCGTGGCTTAACCCCGCATAATGATGCGTCGGGCCGACGATGCCGTCACATTGAAGCTCAACGTAGCGCGCCATGCCTATCCCATTCCCGGCACGTCCGCAGGGGCGGCCACCTTGTCCATGGCCAGCGTCGCCACGGGATAGGCACAATAGTCGGCGGCGTAATACGCCGCAGGGCGATGGTTGCCGCTAATGCCGATCCCCCCGAACGGAGCGGCGGAAGACGCGCCGGTGGTAGGGCGGTTCCAGTTGACGATACCGGCGCGGATACGCTCATGAAACAGTTTCCACTGCGCGAAATTCTCAGATATCAGACCCGCCGCCAGCCCATAGGCGGTGTTATTTGCCGCAGTGAGCGCGGCATCAAAATCAGGCACCCGGATAACCTGCAGGAGGGGGCCAAAATATTCTGCGTCAGGGCACTGCGTGGCATGGGTCACATCAATCATGCCCGGCGTGAGGAAAGGCATTTCCTCCTTCAGGCGTTTCATTGTCAGCAGGCGCGAGGCGCCATGCGCCACTAAAAAGGCTTCCGCCTTCAGCAGATCGGTTGCCTGCTCATTATGGATGACCGGCCCCATAAAAGGTTCCGGGGTTTCGTTATAGGCACCGATTTTCAAGGTGGAAGCCAGCTCCCTCACCGCCTCCAGCAGCTTATCGCCCTGCCTGTCCGCAGGTAGAATCAGGCGCCGGGCGCAAGTACAGCGTTGCCCGGAGGTAGTAAATGCCGAATGCACCACCAGCCTTGCGGCGGCCTGTACATCCTCCGTATCCCAGGCAATCAGAGGGTTGTTGCCTCCCATCTCCAATGCCAGCAACACTTCCGGCCGTCCCGCCAATGCCTGATGGATGGCTTTCCCTGTCGCAACGCTCCCCGTAAACAGTATCCCGTTGATCCCCGGATGGCCGCTCAGCGCCGCTCCGGTGTCCCTGCCCCCCTGAACAAGCTGGAGAACTCCTTTGGGCAGCCCGCTTTCCTGCCATATTTTTACCAGCAGCTCTCCCACGGCGGGCGTATGTTCGCTGGGCTTGAACACGACGGTGTTGCCTGCAATCAAGGCAGGCATGATGTGGCCGTTCGGTAAATGCGCCGGAAAATTATAGGGGCCAAATACCGCCATCACCCCGTGAGGACGATGGCGCATTTCCTGCTGGATATTATCCGCGAGCGTGCGCGTCTTGCCCGTCCGTTTCAAATACGCATCGGCGGAAATCGCCAGCTTGGCGATGACCGATTTCACCTCCCCGCGTGCATCCCACAAGGGTTTGCCCGTTTCCTTCGCAATCAGCCGCGCCATATCATCCAGCCTGCCCTCCACCCCTTCGCGGAATCGCGCCATAATCTCCAGCCGTCCCTGCAACCCGAGCAGATTCCATGGTCTTTGCGCTTCCTGCGCCAGCCGCACCGCCTCATCTACGGCCGCGGCATCCGCCGCCGCGCCCTGCCAGATCACTTCCCCGGTTGCGGGGTTGACGGAGGTGAGAACCGGCGCGGGGGTAACTGGTGTCGTTTCATCAGAATCCCACATAACGCAGCTCCTCTCCGCATTCCAGTTGCAAAAGATTCGCCGCCCGGCGGGAAATCGCGACCTCGCCCTCTGCGCGCACCTCCACCCGTCCGATAATGCCGCGGAATGCCGCCAGTTTACGATTACAGATCAAAAACCGTTCCGCATCCACCGTCTCCTCCACTTCCACCACCGTAGCGGTTCTGCTTTCCTTCAGGGTGCGTAATTCGTCCGTATAGGCCTCCACGGTCGGCCCCCCATCAAAAATATCCAGATAATGGTTATAAAAAAACCCTTCCGCCTCCAGCAGCGCCTTCGCGGGTTCACTGGAGGCATAGGGCACGCCGATGACCTCCCTGGCCTCTTTGGGCAGCAGGCTGACATACACGGGGTTTTTGGGCATAAGGTCGGCAATAAACTGGTTGCCTTTGGTAGCGCAGATATAATCCGCCTGCTTGAATTCCATCTGGAAGAAAGGGCGCACCAGACTGTCGTAAAAGGGAGAATTTCCGTCCCGGTCATGCACGCCGCGAATTTCCGCCATGACTTTTTCCGGAAAACGCTCACGAAACTCCGCCATAAACAGGAAGCGGATACGCGACAACAACCGCCCCAGCCGATCACGGCGGTATTCAGGCAGCAGATAAAGGGAGCCTATTTCCGCCGTGCCGGTGTAGTCGTTGACAATGCTCAACACTTCCTGACGCGAGAAAATCCCCAGGCTTTCCGAACTTTGGGTGATGGTGGAAAGCTTGTAGGAGTAAAAGGGCTGGCGCAGCCCCACATGGCATAATATGCCGCAAATACCCGCCACCGTGTTTTTTTCCGCATCCTCCAGCACAAAAAGATAGCTTTCGTCGGCTTTACTGGCGCAATGCCCGGCAAAGCTTGCCGCAGCGCGCTCTATCTTTTTGCGAAGCACCTCCGCATCGGGTGGCAGGGAGGTCATGCCGATGCCCGCTTTTTCGGCTAAATGCAGCACGGAAGGATGGTCGGACAAGGCAACGGGGCGGATGAACATAGGCTGATTTTAACGTATTGGGGGAGCAATGTCACCTGATGCCAGCCGCATCAGGAGCAATGCGGAAAGACGCGCACGTTCCACCAGCGAGTCCAGCAGCACATATTCCTGCGCAGAATGGATATTTCCGCCCCTCACCCCCAGTGTATCAATATTGGGAAGTCCCGCCGCGGCCAGATTATTCCCGTCGCAGCACCCTCCCGTTTCCTGCCAGGCAAGCGGTATTCCCAGCATTTCACCGCAGGAGGCCACCATTTTCTGCATCTGCCCCATGGCTTCCGTCCTCGGCTTGGGCGGGCGGGTAAACCCTCCATGCAGCTCCACGGAGAAACCATCACGATCACGGAACGATTCAAGAATAGACTCGATTCTTTCCTTCAGCCAGTGCTGCTCTTCCTGCGTTTTCATCCTGACATTGAACCCAAGGGTGGCCGTATCCGGCACTGCATTCAGCGCCTCCCCGCCCCGGATACGGGCGCAATTCAGCGTTACTCCCGGCAGCATTCCATTCACGGCGTGAAGCGCCACCGTTATTTCCGAAAGCAAGGCTACGGCATTGCGGCCTTTTTCAAATTCCCTGCCCGCATGGGCGGCCTTTCCGCGCACCAGCACCGTAAAATTGCCGCTGCCCTTGCGGGCAGATACCAGCGTGCCATCCGGCAGGGAGGGTTCATACAACAGACCCAGATGGCAACGCCCCGCCGCCTGTTCAAATAAAGCGGCAGAACCGGGGGAGCCGATTTCTTCATCCGGATTGATCAGCACTTCCCAGCCAATATTCTCTGCCCAGGGGGATTTTTCCAGGGTTTCCAACGCTTTTAACATCACCACCAGCCCCCCCTTGAGATCCGCAGCGCCGGGGCCATGCAGGAATTTAAACGTTTCGGATCCGTTTTTGTCCAGACTCTTAGCGGATAGAGAGGGGTTTTCCTTCCCGCTTTCGGCATCAAACTCTTCCAAACTCCTCCTAAATCGCGGCACCTGGAACGGATCGTCTTTGCCAAAGACCGTGTCCATATGGCCGGCAAGCAGAATCTGGAGTGGCGCCTCCGGTCTTTTACGCATACGAAGCGCCTCTCCTAGCGGGATTTCCGCCATTTTTCCGCTGTCCATGACCTTATAAAGCGGCGGCAGCGCGATCCGCTCCTCCTGCCCCCCCAGCCAGGAAAAATTATCGGACAATAGAGAGGCCATTTTAGCCAGCCCTTCCGGGTGGTAACTTCCCGAATTCACCGCCGACCAATCATGGGTCAGCTGCATCATATGCTGCTCCTGAGTGCCGATAAAATCAAGATAAGGCTGGTACATGGCAAGCGAGGAGGTCACAATATTATCCATCTATATCAGAATGATTCATATTATGGAAACTTGTTATGGAAACCATTATAGACTCTCCGGATGCGCCCTGGCATAGGTGAGCGCCGCCTTGAGCCGGGTCAACCCATCATCGATCTCGTCAGGAGTTATGGTAAGAGGTGGCACGAAGCGCAACACATCCGGCCCCGCGACCAGCACCAGCACCCCAAAACGACGGCACAGCTCTGAGATGGCTCCCGATTTTCCGCAGAAATCCTGCACAAGCGGTGCGCCGATCATCAGACCCTTGCCACGAATGCCGGAAAACATCTCTGTTTCCGCACTGATCGCCTCCAATCCTTTCCGCAAATGCTGCTCCATCGCCGCAACATGCGCCAGCAACGCGGGGGAGTTAATCTTCTCCAGCGCCGCCAGCGCCACCGCGCACATGACCGGATTGCCGCCAAAGGTCGAACCGTGCGAGCCGAAATCAAAGATTTCCGCCACTTTTTCGCCTGCGAGCATCGCGCCGATGGGCAGCCCGCCGCCCAATGCCTTGGCAATCGTCATGATATCCGGCGCCGCGCCCTCGGTCATATGGGCGAACAATGCCCCGGTGCGCCCCATCCCGCATTGTATTTCGTCATAGGCCAGCAGCAGTCCACGTTCATCGCACAAAGCACGGATTTCCTGCAGGAAGCCCGGTCGGGCGGGAATCACCCCCCCCTCCCCCTGTACCGGCTCTGCGAGGATGGCGCAGGTGTTTTCCGTGATGCAGGATGCCAGCGCCTCCATATCGTTAAAAGCCGGGCAGTACACAAACCCGGCGGGCAACGGCTCAAATCCCTGCTGGTATTTAGGCTGCGCCGTGGCCGTCACGGTCGCCAGCGTCCGCCCGTGAAACGATCCCGCAAAGGTAATAATCTCCCTTTGCTGCGGCGCTCTTCCCTGACTCGTCGCCCATTTGCGAATCAATTTGATTGCGGCCTCATTCGCTTCCGCGCCGGAATTGCAGAAATAGACCCGCTTCGCGAAGGGAACGGCCTCCACCAGGGCTTCCGCGAGGCGGATAGACGGCTCGGTGAAGAAAATATTGCTGGTATGCCAGAGTTTACGCGATTGCTTCTGCAGCGCCTCCAGCAGGTCTTCATCCTGATGTCCCAGGCTGCACACCGCAATACCTGCGCCAAAATCCACATATTCATTGTCGTCCATATCCCATAGCCGCGCCCCCTTGCCATGGTCGAGTATCATTTCCCGGGGCTTGTAATTGGGCGTAAAATAGGTTTGTCCCTTCCATACGAGGTCTTTGGACGCCTGCCCTTCAGGGGTGGCAAACGGCAAATCACGGTTTTTCAGCATGAAATCTCCTTTTTATGTATAGTCTGCCCGTGGGTTGCAACCCACTTACACATTGTCGCATTGTTTACGCCAGGCAGGCGATGCGTCCAACGCCTGCCTCGCATATTACTCATTTTCTTCTGCATCATGCGAATCTCTTGCTGATAAGTCCAGATACTTGGTGTAAAAAACTCCTGTAATAGAATTTTTTTGGAATATAAAGCGATGAAAACCCGCCGCAAACCCGTGGCTCCGATGCCAACGGAGAGTTCAGGCGTGTATGCAGCCTTAGACCTCGGCACCAATAATTGCCGATTGTTGCTGGCCTATCCGCAGTTCAAGGAGACGCGGGGCGGCCGGGCTCTGCGTGCCGTGGACAGTTTTTCGCGTATTGTACGTCTGGGCGAAGGCGTCAGCACCACGGGTCTGCTGCACGAAGAGGCGATGGAGCGTACCCTGGCCGCCTTAGCCACCTGCAAGCGCAAAATGGATCATCATCCCATTATCCGCGGGCGTTATGTGGCCACCGAAGCGTGCCGCCGCGCCAGCAACGCTTTAATGTTTATCGAGCGTATCCGCAAGGAAACCGGGCTTTGCGTCGAGATCATCTCCAATGAGGAAGAGGCGCGGCTGGCGCTTCTGGGCTGTTGTTCCCTGCTGGGCTCTCATACCGACCGGGCGGTGGCGTTTGACATTGGCGGCGGCTCCACGGAGATTATGTGGGTCTCCGCCGAGCATTTTCCTCAGGGGCACCCCCAGGGGCAAGCCAGCGTTCTTCCCTTTCGCCTGACCATTAACGACTGGATTTCCGTCCCCTACGGGGTCATGAACCTGTCGGAGCAGTTTGGCGGGGCGAACTATACGGAAGTGTATTTCGAGGATATCGTCCGTCGGATTGAAGAGAATCTGCGGCCATTCGATGAAAAACACGGCATCGCCGAGCAGGCGCGCAGCGGGGGCGTCCAGCTTCTTTCCACCTCCGGAACGGTTACCACCCTGGCGGCGATACATCTGGATCTGCATCGTTATGATCGCAGCCGCGTGGACGGGCTGCGGCTGCCCGTTGCCGCTATCGAAGCCAGTATCGACCGCCTGCTTGCCATGAAACCGTATGCGCGCTTCAATCACCCCTGCGTGGGCGCTGATCGCAGCGATTATATCCTGTCGGGTTGCGCGATTTTTCGCGCCATCCACCGCGTATGGCCTTTTGCCCATATCACCATTGCCGACCGTGGCGTACGGGAGGGAATTATTATTTCCCTGCTGCTGGAGGGCGCAAAGTGAGCAAATCCGGCAAGGGAGACGGGGGACATCGCCAGCTCAGCGTGCGTGTCAAAACGGCACGCGGGCGCAAGACCTCCTCTGCGCGCTGGCTGCAACGCCAGCTGAACGATCCCTACGTCGCCCGGGCACAGCGCGAGGGTTACAAATCCCGCGCAGCATACAAGCTGCTGGAGTTAGACGATAAATATCATTTCCTTGCTCCGGGGTCACGGGTGCTCGATCTCGGGGCGGCGCCGGGTGGCTGGACGCAGGTAGCCGTGGAACGGGTGAAATCCGACGATACTCATAAAACCGTGCTGGCCGTGGATATCCTACCCATGGATGCCCAGCCAGGCGCAGATTTCCTGCAGCTGGACTTCAATGATGACACGGCTCCCGCTCGTATTGAACAGGCGCTAGGGGGAAAAGTAGGGGTCGTTCTCTCGGACATCGCCCCCAATACCACCGGCCATGCCCCCACCGATCATATCCGCATTATCGCCATTGTGGAGCTCGCCTTTCATTTCGCCTGCCAGGTCTTGGAACCGGGCGGCGTATTCGTGTGCAAAGTCCGCCAGGGCGGCACGGAACAGGCGCTTCTTGCCCAGATGAAGCAGCATTTTACCAAGGTCGTCCATGCAAAACCCGCCGCGTCGCGCAAGGATTCGGCGGAAACCTATGTGGTGGCCACGGGATTTCGCAACTAATCTTTGTTAAATTGTCATATTTCTTGCCTCTTTCTCCTTTATATTAGACGCCCTTAAAATACCCGCTTTACTGCTTTGGATGAGATAAGATGGCCGGTGACTGGCAAAGAGTGCGGCTGAACAGGCTGGAAACCGGCGCGGGATTTAGCGGAAGGCGTATCGCCATTCTCTATGCTCCCGAGGGTGCCCCCGCCTCTTCTCTCAGCGCCATACGGCACTCTCTGTCTGCTGCTGGTATAAGGGCATATCCGGGCTATACGCCGCAGGGGCAGCATGTTTTGCATGTGACGGGCTTTGACTCCGATACGCAGCTTATCGGCCTTCTTCAGCAGGAACACGCGGATATCGACAGTTCCGGCTTGCATGTATATCCCCTTTCGGCTGATTGTCCTCCCCAGGAAAGAACCTTATGCCACCGTCTCCAGCACTATACCGGCTCCCTTACCGGCTTATGCTATCTGGCCGGGGATGCAGGGCTGCTTATTTCCGCCAGCCGCAGGCAATTGCCTTCCGCGCAGACCCTCGGCCAACACGGGGGCAACTGGTTCCGCGCAGCGGCGGGGCTTAACTATCTGGTGGCGAACCTGATGCTTATCGGTTTTGGCAATACCCGGCGGCAGGATGCCCATGAATCCGTGCGTCAGGCCGTAAAAGCTCTTTATGACACCCCCCAGGAACGCAAGGATGCGTGGGAAGCGGCGAAAGGAGTGCATCAGAAACTCCACCATTTTCTGCAACGCTACCCGTGGGAGATTTCCAGTGCCTTCTCCCTGATGGGGAGCGGTTTTCAGGCCGTTTCCGGAATCTCCAACGCCTCACAGGCAGGTAAACAGGCTCTATGGGAGACGGCACTCTCGCTGGGAAGCCTGGTGGCGGTGGCCATCCCTCTGGTGGTGCCGGAGAAAGGCGGACACGCATTTTTAGGCGCAGGGAAAACGCGGGATCGCCAAAATGGCACGGGATTCCTCGACAGCCTACAGCAGTGGGTGGAAGAAAAACCCCTGCGTGCCGCGGCTCGCCTCTCGCAAGCAGCCAATCTTGGCCATATCGCATTTGGCCTGCACAACCGCGATTACGGCTATGCAGGTGCCTACACCAACTATTTTATCGGCAACAGTCTTCAGGGGACGCACAGTAAAGGACAAGGGCCGGGTCTGGACGAATTATTGACATACGCCGCGGAGTATCTGGCTGCCGAGCCCCCTACCGCAGGGCGGGCGGCGGAAATAGACCGGTTGGCGCACCAACTGGCCGCGCAGCCGGAAGTAGATTACAGCGCACGTCTTTTGCGGGATGGTATCGCCGCTCGTCTGGCCTCCCGCCGTTCCCCCGGCGCTGCCCACATGTCCGCCTATCTCCCCCAGGAAGCAACCGCCCTCCAAGAAAGCCCGTTTCTTACGTTGGGGGAGCGGCGGACGCTCGAGTCTCGCGCCACAGACATATCCCCAACGACACGGTAAAAATCATCAATATCAACAGGTAGGGTATAGCCGCTGCCACCATGAAGGCGCGCATCATGGCCAGCCCTTTGCCGGTACCCAGCAACCAGGCAGTGACCACCGCCATCGTGCCTCCCCAAAAAAGCCGGTCGGCTACCGGAGGAGTTGGATTTCCACGCGAGGTAAACATGGCGAGCACATAAGTGCCGCTATCGGCACTGGTCACCAGGAACAGAAACACCAGCATCATGGTCAGGCCTGTCGTCAGTTCCGGCAAGGGAAGCTGGTGCAACAGCGCGTACATGACCTGTGGAAAATCCTCCAGGGAGGCCTCCATCCCGCTGATGCCGGTTTGTCGCTCATAATAAAAAGCACTGGCACCCATCACCCCGAACCACAGGAATGACAATAAGGCGGGAGCCACCAGCGCCCCGGCAAGAAATTGCCGGATCGTACGCCCCCGGCTGATACGCGCAATGAATACGCCGACAAAAGGCGACCAGGCGATCCACCACATATAATAAGTCACCGGCCAGGTGCGTATCCAGGCATGGTCAGAGGTAAACAGATAGGGATCAGCCATTTGCCGGGGTAGGATCGAGAAATAATCCCCCGCCGCTTCAAGCGCAATTTCCATCCCAAAGAGCGTGGGGCCGAAGAACATCACAAATCCAAGCAATGCCAGACATACCAGTAAATTCGCGGCACTGAGCCATTTAATGCCGCGTGAAATAGGCGTGGAGGCCGAAGCCAGGTAGCATATACATAATACCGCGAGCACCATCAGGGAAACAGGCGACTTTGTATCCGCCTGCCTCGTTCCCATCCCATCCGCGATAAATAACACCCCATGCCCCAGCGTTCCTACCAGACCGAATACCACCGCAAGCACCGAAAACACATCTACCCCATCACGGAGCCAGCGAGGCAGGGAGCGCCCTGCGAGCGATCCCAGGGGACTGCTAATCAACATAGGGCGGCCATGACGGAACGAGAAAAACGCGATGGCCAGCCCCACAATGCAGTAAATTCCCCAGGCGCGTAACCCCCAGTTCAGATAGGTCAACACCATCGCTTGCCTCAATCCCTGCCGGGCGGTAAGGCTATCCCCCTCTCCCGGCGGATGCAGATAATGCAAGAGCGGTTCTGCCGCCCCACTAAATACGAGACCCGTGCCCATCCCAGCGGCAAACAGCATGGCAAACCAGGCAACAAACCCGTAAGACGGGGTTTCATCCGCGCCGCCCAGCCGTAATTTTCCCGCCGGACTCACCATAATCAGAAGGCATAATGCGAGAATAAGGGTGGAGCTATACAACACCAACCCCTCCCCTTCACGAATAAAATACGCCGAGGCGGCTTCGAGGTATCCCGCCACTTTTTCGGCATCACTCAGTCCCGCCGCAAAGAAACATAAAAAAAGATAATGCCCTGCATGAACGTGGTCGCGCAGAAAAACCTTGAGTGACATGAAGATAAGCCCTGTTTTGAAAAAAAGAGGCAACCCTACCGCCCGGATGCCGCTTTGTCTACCCTCGGGGGGCGCTATTTCTCTTTTTATTCAGGCTCAAAGAAAGACGAGAATGTGGCACGAAGGACGGCATCGACTTCCTCCATCGTGACGGTAACGCCCATCGCCTCTAAGGAAGTAACGCCATAGGTTCGGATGCCGCAGGGCACGATCCCCTCGAAATGAGACAAATCAGGATGCACATTCAGCGCCACGCCATGATAACTCACTCCGGATCGGATACGCACCCCCAGGGCCGCAATTTTTTTCTCACCCTCCGGCGTGACCACCCATATCCCAATACGTCCTTCGCGCAATTCCCCTTTTATCCCGAATTCGGCCAGGGTCGCGATCAGCCACGCTTCCAGTTTCTGCACATAATCGCGTACATCCGGCACTTTGGGCGCATAGCGGGATTTCAGATCCAGCATGACATACGCCACGCGCTGCCCCGGCCCGTGATAGGTAAACTGCCCGCCGCGCCCCGTACGGTAAACCGGAAACCGAGCAGTATCCAGCAAATCGCCCTCCTGCGCGCTGGTGCCTGCGGTGTATAAGGGAGGATGCTCCAGCAGCCAGACGAGCTCGTTATTGTTGAATGCGCCCTCGCCTCGCCTATTGTTCGGCAAATGGCGCGGTGCTGGCGCACGCTCAGGGCTGGCGCGGTTTCCTAACCGCGCTTCTTGTTCCTTTTTCTTTTCTTTTCCCGAAACCTGCCCCCCGGCCTCTCCTCCCTCGCCCCTGCCCCTTATTATATCCGCCACACGCGCTTCCATGAAGGCAACGGCTTCTTCGTAATCGACGGGTTTTGTAGAGGTCTTCCAGTGGGGCATCATGGCGGCATCATAAACATCGCTTGCCCAGACCGCCAGTATTTGCTACATCAACCTTCCTCTTGCCCATGAGCGGTCGGTTTTCCGGCCTGTCCGCCGTAGCCTTGGCGAAGGCGGAAGCGAGTGGGATTATACCTCCCCACGAGCGGTCGGTCTGCCGGAGCGAGTGGGATTATATAAGGTGCGGCCGTGGCGGAATTGGTAGACGCGCAGCGTTGAGGTCGCTGTTCCGCGAGGAGTGGAAGTTCGAGTCTTCTCGGCCGCACCAATATATCCCTGCTACATCCAGCAACAGACAAAAAGCGTGGTTAAATTCCACTCAGCTATAAAATGCAAACACGCCTGCGGCGTGCTATGCCAGAGATAGATGTATTTTCCATGAGGAAGTGTCCTGCACGGCCTACACATGCCGGCGTGACCCATGAGTCCGTGCAGGAAAAGGAAAAGCACACCTCGTGCTACTTTCCCTATGAGGGAGTCCCCGTCCATCACGGGGATATGTATGCATCAGAGGAAGGGGCTCCCCACCAACCGGGTGCAGAGAGCCCCCTCACTCCTTACGCCGCGCGGCGATAGTCTATGCCGTAATGGCCGTAAATACGATCCTTGAACTGCGGATCGGCCATATTGGGCCAGTTGTCCTTATCAAACCCTGGCGCGTCCTTGAGGCGTTCTTTCGCCACATTCAGAACGAGGCATTTCTCTTCTCTATCCACTTGCAGGGCGCTCCACGGAACCGCGAAATATTTATCGCCCAGCCCCAGAAATCCACCGAAAGACAGCACGGCATATTCAATGCGGCCGGTCGCGGTGTCGATCATGAATTCTTTGATCTCGCCCAGATTTTCCCCGGCGGGATTTTTTACTTCGTCTGACATCATAGAAGAAGCGGAAAGCAATGAAGTCGGGTACATGAACAGTCTCCTTTGTTGTTGGAGATTCTATTCAAGCGCGATCGGGATAAGATTTCTATGGAGGGGAAGGCGCCAATACATAAAGATTATATAGGGAAAGAGCCGCTAGCGCCCTATTTCCGCCGCCAGCGTCGCTTCTTCCGCGGCACGCTCTTCCAGATATTTGTTCACAAAATGTCCTTCCGGCGGGAAGAGATGTTCTACCCCCATCAACGCCTCCGGACTGCGTGCCCATTCGGTGGCGGGGGTGGCGCTGCGCAATGCGCGGCTTGCTTCACGGGTTTTTTGTTCCGCGTAAGCCAGACCGTCCTCGGCAATGCGGGAAGCCTTGTGGGTGGCCATACCTACTATCAATGCGGTAAGCGAGGGCGCCAGTATCGGCATCACCGCCGTACCGCCCACCGCCGCCAGCCCCGCCCCCACAAGCCCGATCGCCCCGGCCAGACCGATGAAGACGCCCCCAATACGCGCTACATCCATCGTCAGAGGGCTCCGTTCCATCGCCGCATCCAGCAGACGGTAAGGATTGGCGTCCGGCATCACGCCGGTTTTTTCGGCCTCCCGGATAGCGGAAAGCTGCCGGTGATTCATCTTTGCCACTTTCAATGCGGTGCGTGCGCACTGGAATCCCGCCAGACTGACCCCCGTCAGCAGCAACCCGGAACCGAGCCCGGTGGCCAACAACCCCATCCCCAGCCCTGTCGCAGAGAGCGCACCCAGGCCGGAGGCAATCATCCCCGCCCCATACACCATCCCGCCTATCGTTGCCCCCAACGACACGCCCAGGGTTAAAGCACTCGCGCTTTCGGGTCTGCGGTAGCTCACAAATCCGCCTCTATGGGAATAAATTTCATCCTTTTCAACCTACCATGCCCCTATGACATTTTCATGACATCCCCCGTAATTCCCGCGTCGTGATGCGCACGCGCTGTGGACAGATTTTTCAAGCTACTCTTATTTATGAAGTTTAGAGACAAATAAAGCATTGAGGTGACACCGTTCAAAAAACGCACATCAAGATGTCATAAATTGCATTTGCCGGGTTGACATCTCTCTCAAATGGACAGCTATATATAGGTGCTGTAGCGCCGCTACAAACAACATATAGTGTTGCATAGGGAAAACCCTTGCCAATCAACGCCGTGGGAAGTCAATCAAAATATTTTCCCCGGATGTGCATAAAAACGCTGTATCTTGTGAGTCGGTTTAGCTAGCATGGGTGGTCCCCCCACCTGAACTGTGAGCAATAACCTCATATTTCAGGCGGTTACAAGCAATAAAATGCTAAAAGGAGCACACCGATGACGAAGCTGGCACTACAGAAGGAAGACAACGTCGTGGAACTTTCTACGGTGCAGGCAAAAAAAGGCAAAAGCAATAGCCGCGGCGCGTCATTGAATCATGTGCAACCTTGCGAGAGCGGGAGTAAAAATAATATGAGCGCCCAGACCAGCCCCTACTATATTAAGAAAGACCCTTCGCGTGACGCTTTGCTGACAGAGTTTGGCAAAGCCACGCTGAAAGACCGTTATGTGCTGGAGGGCGAGAGCTTTCAGGATATGTTCGCCCGCGTGGCCTGCGCGTTCGCCGATGATGGCGACCATGCGCAGCGCCTGTACGATTACATCAGCCGCCTGTGGTTTATGCCTGCCACCCCGGTGCTGTCCAACGGCGGCACGACACGCGGGATGCCTATCTCCTGCTTTCTTAACGAAACCGCAGACAGCCTGCATGGCATTGTTTCGCTTTGGAACGAAAATGTGTGGCTGGCGGCGCGTGGGGGCGGCATCGGAAGCTATTGGGGCAATCTGCGTTCCATCGGGGAACGGGTGCGCGGCAACGGCAAAACGTCGGGCGTGATTCCTTTTATGCGCGTGCAGGATTCGCTGACGCTCGCCATTTCGCAAGGCTCACTACGTCGTGGCTCTTCCGCAGTGTACATGCCTATTTGCCATCCGGAAATCGAAGAATTCATCGAGATTCGCCGCCCCACCGGAGGCGATCCCAACCGTAAAACGCTCAATATTCACCATGGCGTCGCCATCAGCGATGCGTTTATGGAAGCCGTCGAGCGGGATGAGGACTGGCATTTGCGCAGCCCCAAAAGCCAGGAAATCGTCCATACGCTGAGGGCGCGTGATCTGTGGGTGAAATTACTGACGACGCGGATCGAGACCGGCGAGCCGTACATGCTGTTTATCGACAACGTCAATCGCTCGATTCCCGAACATCATCGCCAACTGGGGCTGGAAGTAAAAACCTCCAACCTCTGCAGCGAGATCACCCTGCCCACCGGCATCGACCATCTGGGCAAGGAGCGTACCGCCGTCTGCTGCCTTTCCTCCCTGAATCTGGAGACGTATGATGAATGGGCCAACGATACGCGCTTTACACTGGATGTGATGCGCTTCCTCGACAACGTGCTGCAGAATTTCATCGACACCGCACCGCCGGAAATGCACCGCGCCGTCTATTCCGCCATGCGCGAACGTTCGGTAGGGCTGGGCGTGATGGGGTTCCATTCTTTCCTGCAGCTGAAGATGATTCCTTTCGAGTCCGTGATGGCGAAAGTCTGGAACACCAAGATTTTCGGGCGCATCAAGCAGCAGGTGGATGCAGCGTCGCGCCAGCTGGCCGAGGAACGCGGCCCCTGCCCGGATGCGGCGGAAGTCGGTATGATGGAGCGATTCTCCAATAAAATGGCGATTGCGCCGACGGCGTCCATCTCCATTATCGCCGGCAACTCCTCACCGGGGATCGAGCCTTACGCCGCCAACGTATTCACACAGAAAACCCTTTCCGGCTCCTTCGTGGTGCGCAATAAGTTTCTTAAGAAACTGCTCGCTGAAAAAGGGGAGGACAATGACGATGTGTGGAGCACCATTGCGACGAATGAAGGCTCCGTGCGCCATCTTGATTTCCTGACCAAGGATGAAAAGGATGTTTTCCTGACCGCACAGGAGATTGACCAACGCTGGGTGGTGGAACATGCCGCTGACCGCACACCCTTTATCTGTCAGGCGCAGTCGGTGAACCTGTTTATCCCGCCCAATATTCACAAACGCGATTTGCATTTGCTGCATTTCAATGCCTGGAAGAAGGGGCTGAAAAGCCTGTATTACTGCCGCTCCTCTTCCCTGCAGCGCGCTGACAAAGTGTCGCGCAAGGCGGAGGCTGTCCAGTTGGAGATGTCGTTGCTGAAGAAGAAAGAGCATCCCTCCATCCAGGCGGATAACAACTATGATGAATGTCTTGCTTGTCAATAAAGGAGCGTTATTTATATGTCCGAGATGAAATCTGAACTCTATACTTACTCGTTGGAAATGATCAGCGTGATTGAAGAAATCCGTGCCCTGGGCGTAAATCCCAAACAAGAAGGGCGGCTGATGCAACTGGAAGGCATCGCCAAAAACCTAAAGCGTCTCTATGAGTCGATGTAAGCGTACAACGAAGTGGAATATGAGGAGATACAGAAAAAATGACCTTACTTGACGCCGAATCCATTTATAAGCCTTTCAACTATCCTTGGGCGTACGATGCCTGGTTGATGCAACAACGCATCCATTGGCTGCCCGAGGAAGTGCCGCTGGCTGACGACGTCAAGGACTGGAAAGCTGTGCTTTCTCCCGATGAGAAACATTTGCTGACCCAGATTTTCCGCTTCTTCACCCAGGCCGACATCGAGGTGAATAACTGCTATATGAAGCAATATTCCCGCGTTTTCAAACCCACCGAGGTACAGATGATGCTGGCCGCGTTTTCCAATATGGAGACGATCCATATCGCCGCCTATTCGCATCTGCTGGATACGCTCGGCCTGCCGGATACGGAATATCAGGCCTTCCTTAAGTATAAGGAAATGAAAGACAAATACGACTATATGCAACAATTCGGCGTGGAAACCAAGGACGGCATCGCCCGTACCCTGGCGGCGTTTGGTGCCTTCACCGAAGGGCTGCAACTCTTCGCTTCCTTCGCCATTTTGCTGAACTTCCAGCGTTTCGGCAAAATGAAGGGCATGGGGCAGATCGTGGCCTGGAGCGCACGCGATGAATCGCTGCACACCGAATCCATCATCCGGCTGTACCGCACCTTCCTGCAGGAAAACCCGGAAGTGGAAACCGACGATCTGCATCGTGAAATCTATAAAATCTGCGACAAGATCGTCACGCTGGAAGACGCCTTCATCGACCTCGCCTTCAGTGTCGGCGGCGTGGAGGGCTTAACGGCCAACGAAGTAAAACGCTATATCCGTTATATCGGCGACCGGCGCCTGTCACAGCTCGGTCTGCAACCCATGTATAAGATCGAGAAAAACCCCCTGCCCTGGATGGATGAAATCCTGAATGGCGTGGAGCATACCAACTTCTTTGAGAACCGGGTGACGGAATATACCAAAGCCGCCACCACGGGAAGCTGGGAAGAGGCGTTTGCTTAGATTTTAATGCCCCTGCTCCGCGCTTCCTGCGCTCCGCAATAGGCGACGCTTCGCTGGCTGATGGCTCGCACGAACATACTGTTCGCGCTTCTTGTCTCCTCTCGTTTCTTGAGGCGGCTCTACGCGGAAACATGAAGTTTTGGATTTGTCACTCCCGCGACCCGAAGGGCGGCGAAAGCCAAAACGGGAATTCAAAGCGGTTCTTGATTCGGACGTCCTGAATCTCTTTCTTTGCGTCAGCGATTTGTATCTCCGTGCGGTTTCGGTCTGAGATATAAATATACCCAACCAGCACTACACAAAGCCCAGCAAAACTTTGGCTAATAATTCCCAGTCCATCACTTCAGATTACCTTTCCCTTTTCGGAAACAGACGACGACATAAACAATTTCGGTATGGCGTGCGTTTACAGGTTGGCAAAAAATCATGTATTCATTCCAGCCCTGCTTGGTGCAGTCTGTATTTTCTGTTTACGACGACTTTTCTTTTTTGGGGAAATGGCATTAACATCAAAATAAAAAAGACAAATAAAACTAATGACATGGCTTTTAATCTCCGCTATGAGAAATCGCCATATTTAGACAGAAAGATATGGCATCCATGCAGAAAATCACCGAAACCCTCACTTTTGACGACGTACTCCTGAAACCGGCGGCGTCCGACCTGCTGCCCGCGCAGGCGGATGTACGAGCCAAGCTCACCCGCGACATCGAGCTGGGCATCCCGCTTGTCTCCTCGGCCATGGATACGGTGACGGAGAGCAAACTCGCCATCGCCATCGCCCAAATGGGCGGCATCGGCACCATCCACAAGAACATGAATATCGAGGCGCAGGCGGACGAAGTCCGGCGGGTCAAGAAATTCGAATCCGGCATGGTCATCAACCCCGTCACCATCACGCCGGACGCCACGCTGGCCGACGCGCTTGGCCTGATGATCGAACATAAAATCTCGGGCATTCCGGTCACCGAACGCGGCAGCGGCACGCTGGTGGGTATCCTCACCAACCGCGACGTGCGCTTCGCCTCCAACACCGCCACCCCCATCAGCGAATTGATGACCAAAAAACTGGTGACGGCGAAAGACGGCATTTCGCTGGAGGACGCCAAGAAGCTCCTGCACCAGCACCGCATCGAGAAACTGCTGGTGGTGGACGGCGACTATCGCTGCATCGGGCTGATTACGGTGAAAGACATCGAGAAAGCCGAAACGCACCCCGACGCCGCCAAGGACGAACATGGCCGCCTGCGCGTGGCCGCCGCCGTGGGCACGGGGCAGGCCGGAATCGAACGCTCGGAAGCACTGATCAAAGCCGGGGTGGACGTGGTGGTGGTCGATACCGCGCACGGGCATTCGGCGGGGGTGATTAAAACCGTGGCGGAGCTGCGCAAGCTGCACCCTTACCTGCAGATCATGGCGGGCAATGTCGCCACCGCCGAGGCCGCCAAAGCCCTGATCGAAGCCGGGGTGAGCGCCGTGAAAGTCGGCATCGGCCCCGGTTCCATCTGCACCACGCGCATTGTGGCAGGCGTCGGCGTGCCGCAGCTTTCGGCGATTATGGATGTGGCCACCATCTGCCGCAAAAAAGATATTCCGCTGATTGCCGACGGCGGCATCAAATTCTCCGGCGACCTGGCCAAAGCCATTGCCGCCGGAGCGAATTGCGCCATGATCGGCTCGCTGTTCGCGGGCACGGAAGAAAGCCCCGGCGAGGTGATTTTGTATCAGGGGCGCTCGTATAAATCCTACCGGGGCATGGGCTCGGTAGGCGCGATGGCGCGTGGCTCGGCGGATCGTTACTTCCAGCAGGAAATTCAGGACGCGCTGAAGCTCGTGCCCGAAGGGGTGGAAGGCCGCGTGCCGTTCAAGGGCGCCTTATCGGGCGTCATCCATCAGCTGGTGGGCGGGCTGAAATCCGCCATGGGCTATACGGGCTGCCGCACGCTGGCACAGATGCACGAGAAATGCGAGTTCGTGCGCATCACCAATGCGGGCCTGCGCGAAAGCCATATCCATGACATCACCATCACCCGCGAAGCCCCGAATTACCGGGTGGAGAGTTAGGCTGTGACCGTCATTGCGAGCGTAAGCGAAGCAATCCAGAACCGTCATGCCGTCTTTATGACGGCATCTGGTGTTGTTTTACCAGACCCCGCAATAAATGCAGGGTGACATTAACCAGATTCCCGCTTTCGCGGGAATGACGATAATTGAGTGAGTCACGCCGTCTTTATAAGCGCGTCCCCATGATAAAAACTGGATTGCTTCGCTTGCGCTCGCAATGACGAAACAAGGAAAAAGAAGCGCGGTCAGGCTTTGTCTCGCCATAGCCCTGGCGAAGCCAAGGGCATAGGCGGAAGACTTCGCCTGCCAAGAGCTTGGCACAAGCGGTATCTCATGGGGCGCGCAAGGAGGCGCGAACCGGAGACATTAAAAAATCCAGATTCCCGCTTTCGCAGGAAGGACATTTGTAATAGAAAACTGGATACCAGCTGAAGTTTACCCTGGCGAAGGCCGGGGCTGGCATGACAAAGGAACGGAAAGAACCATGAAAGAAGGAGCCCGCATCGCGGCGGCGATTGAATTGCTCACCACCCTCAATGAAGCCTGGGTGAAGGGGGAGCGTGCGCCCGCGGACGCCGTGCTGGCGCAGTATTTCCGGGGACGGCGCTATATCGGCGCGAAAGACCGGGGAGCGATTGCCGAGCTGGTCTATTACATCCTCCGCCATGGGGCGACGCTGGAATGGTGGCTGGAAAAAACGCACCCTAAAGGGGGGCCTCGCGGCATCGTGATTCTGGCGCTGGTGTTTTTCAAACAGGCGCATATCGGCCAGTTCGCCGAATGGTTCGACGGCAGCGACTATTGCCCTGCCCCGCTTACGGAAGAAGAGCGCACCATGATCGCGCTGTATGCGGGCAAGGAGCTGATCCACGGCAACGTCCCCGAACCGGCGCGGCTGAATTACCCGGACTGGATGGGAGGCCGCCTGCACGATCTCTTCGGCGAGAAACTCTACCTGGCCATGGAAGCCATGAACCATGAAGCGCCGGTGGATATTCGCGTCAACACGCTGAAAGCCTCACGTCAGCAGGTCTTGGATGCGCTGGCGGCGGAAGGCTTCGTGGTCGCGGCGACCCATTACGCCCCTCACGGCATCCGGCTGACAAAGCGCGGCGCGCTGTTTGCCACGCAGGCCTTTCGCGACGGATGGTTCGAAATGCAGGATGAAGGATCCCAACTGGTCGCCTCGCTGGTGGAAGCGGGAGCGAAACAGAAAGTCATTGATTTCTGCGCCGGAGCGGGCGGAAAAACATTGGCGATTGCCGCCACCATGAGCAATAAGGGGCGGATTCTGGCCTGGGACGTCTCGGATGCCCGCCTGTCGCAACTGCCGAAGCGCCTTACCCGCGCCGGGGTGGATAATGTGCAGGCACGCACCCTGACTTCCGAAAGCGATCCGTTTATCAAACGCCATAAGGAAAGTGCGGACTGGGTGTTGCTCGATGTCCCCTGCACCGGCACCGGCACCTGGCGGCGCAACCCCGACCTCAAATGGCGCACGGAGGAAAAAGACCTGGCCGAAATGACCGCCATCCAGCAACGCATCCTGGAGAGCGCCGCACGGCTGGTAAAACCCGGCGGACGGCTGATTTACGCCACCTGCTCGCTGTTTGAGGAAGAAAATGAGGGAAGAATCGAAGCATTCCTCAGCGCGCAGGGAGGTTTCACCATCGAGCCGGTCACCCGGCCTAATATCCCGATGACCGCCGTCTCCGGCGGCTTCCTGCGCCTGTTTCCACATCAGCACGATACGGATGGTTTCTTCGCCGCCGTGCTGAAAAAGAAATAAATTACCTACAATATATAGAGATAGAGAAAATATTTCTACTAGCTGTTGATTAATCCATCCTCCCATGCCATAACTTACCCCAGAAGGGCGTTTACGCTAGATTTATAAAAAACGCTTGTGTATTATACGACTTCCTGATGGGACTATGAGGAATTCATGAAACTCAAAAAGCCTGTTTCGACCTTTTTTAAGCGGTTGTTTCACGTTAAGAAAATCATTGTCGTCACCGACCACGCAGTGGATTACTACCCCATGGGCAAAGGGGTGCAGATCCTGGCCGTGGCGGGAGTGCTCGGATTCGTCTCCTGGGCCTCCTATTCTACCGGCAGTTTTATGGCGGCAACCTCCCAGATTGAAGAAAAGAACCGGAAAATCGAGGTGGTGAGCAGCGAGAACCGCAAAATTGAAGGGCAATTCTCCCTGCTTAAGCGCGATCTGGTGCGCTTGCAGGACGAAGGGAAAGAGCTCAGCGACTATACGAAATTCGTTATTACTCAGTACGAAGAAGGGCGGGACAACTCCGCCGGGAAAACGGATGTGGCTTACGGCGCCGAACTGGCGGAAAACCAAAGCCTGATTATGGAGCGTATCGAGTTTCTTGAAGACCGGATCGAACGATTGAAAGTGGAGAATGAATCCTTCGTCGAGGCGATTCGCCAGCGTACGCGCAGTAAAATCGATGAATTTGAAGATATTATCAATATGACCGGGCTGTCTTCGCAGGCGCTGGAACTCAAGCAATCCGCGCTGGAGAGCGAGGAAGAGGAAAAAGCTTCCGCTTCTGCGGCAACCGGGGGCAAAAGCGACGCAAAAGGCGGGCCTTACATTCCTGAATCCACCCAGGAGGTCGTCGGTCGTGAAAAAAAGCTTTTCGATGAAATCGATCAAATGATGGTCTTGCACGGCGTCGTCGATAAACTGCCCCTCACCCAGCCTCTTAAAGGAAAATATACCAGCGGATTCGGGCGTCGGCTGGATCCCTTTACCCGCCGCCTGGCGCTGCATACCGGACTGGATATTGCCGGGCCTATCGGCGCCCGCGTCCACGCCACGAACGATGGGGTGGTCAGTTTTTCCGGGCGAAAAGGCGCCTATGGCAATATGGTGGATATTGAGCATGGATTGGGCGTATCTACCCGGTACGGCCATTTAAGCAAGATTCTGGTAAAAGACGGTCAGAAAATCCGCGCCGGAGATATTATTGGCATTCAGGGAAGCACGGGGCGCTCTACGGGCAACCATGTGCATTACGAAGTGCGTTACAATGATACCCCTCTCAACCCGAAAAACTTTATCAAGGCAGGACAACATGTTTCATCGCTCAACTGAGTCTTCTCCCAGCAAGGAAACCCTGCTGCGTAAGAATCCCCCCACGATTATTGCCTCTGATGTTAACCTGCTGGGCAATATCATCAGTGAAGGGGTAATGGATATTGACGGACGACTGGAAGGCAACGTGCGCTGCAAGTCCGTGACGATTCGCAAGAACGGGGTTATTAAAGGCGACGTTTTCGCGGACGCCGTGCATGTATACGGGCGCGTGGAAGGCATCATCAAATCGCGTGACGTCCATTTATTTTCCTCCTGCCATGTGGAAGGGGTGATTATGCATGAGTCGCTGACCATCGAGGATGGCGCATTTGTAGACGGCCAGTTCAAACGCGCAGATAAAATTTCGGGTGAGCCTGCGATTTTATCGGAAGAGGAAGAGGAAAACGAGGTTTTCCGCCGCCTGAAGCTTATCAGCGGTTAGTACGCCCGCCGGTAAAAGGCGCACCGTTCATTATCTTCTACAATACCAACGCCGCCAGCCCCAGAAACGAAAAGAATCCCACCATATCGGTGAGCATAGTCAGGAAGACTCCGGCAGAAATCGCGGGGTCGACCTTCAGCCGCGTTAGCAGCAGGGGTAAGAACACGCCGCCCAGCCCTGCCGCCGTCATGGTAAAAATGATGGCTGCGGCAAAAATCAGCGCAATGATCCCGTCTCCGTAAATAGCATACACCCCCAGCCCCGTAATAGTGGCGATAGCCACGCCGTTAATCGCCCCCATGAGCATTTCCCGACCCATCATGGCCCAGCCGCTTCCCGGGCCTAACCGCCGCGTGGCGATGGCGCGCACGGCAACGGTGGCCGACTGGATTCCCGCGTTCCCCCCCATGGACGCGGTAATAGGCATCAACACGGCCAGCAACACCAGATGCTGGATGGTCTCCTCAAACATCTTGATAATGGCGGATGCGGCAATGGCGGTCAGCAGATTGATGAACAACCAGATAAACCGCCGGGGGGCGACGCTGCGGATGCTGGCATGTAAATCCTGCCCGTACAAGCCCGCCGCCCGCATGATGTCTTCTTCCTGCTCTTCATTGAGAACCTCCACGGCGTCATCCACCGTAATGGTTCCCACCAGCCGTCCGTCGTCATTGACCACAGGCGCTTCCACCAGCCCGTATTTACGAAAAATATAGGCCACCTGCTCCTGATCGGTGTCGGTATGCAGGGCGCGTATGTCACTATCCATAATATCGCGGATGAATACATCGCGCTTATTTTGCATCACCCGCGCCAGATGTACCTCGCCCGTGGGTCGGAATTTGGGGTCGGTGACAAAAACCACATAAAAATCCCCCGGTAAATCAGGGTGGGATCGCATGAAATCGATCGTGTCCCCTACCGTCCAGAATTCGGGGATGGACACCATCTTCTTGCGCATCATCCGGCCTGCGCTCTCCTCCGGATACGACAACCCCTCCCGCAATTCTTCGCGGGTACTGGAATCCACCGTCCCTAAAATATCCTCCCGTTCCTGGCGGGGCAGATCCTCGATAATCTGAACGGCATCTTCGGTTTCCAGCGCCGCGATCACTTCCGCCGATCGCTCCGGCCCCAGCCCTTCCAGAATGTCCTCCACCACCTCGGATTCGAGTTCCGGCAAGACGTCATGGTTAAAGGCATCGCCCAGCAGGCGCGCCAGTTTGATGTTATCCTCCGGTTCAAGCTGGTTGAAAATTTCCGCCTGATCGGCCTCATGCATATCGTGCACCAGCCCGCGCACGCCCGCGACGTCATTCCGTTCGAGCAATTCATGCAGATATTCGAGAAGCGCGTAGGTTACCACCGGCTGATCCACGCCTGCAGGAACAGAATCCTCTATTTCAGATGTGGTTATCGGCTCCTGCGTCATAAAATTCCTTTCATGCGCCCCTTTTGCGAGCCGCCATCGCGGATGATTGCTTGCGCGGCCTTGTCTGACCCCGCTTCTTCCTCAGCCTGCCAGCTTAGCGGGCGGATACGCAACAGACAAGGGAGTTTTACCTGTTACGGCTCCGTCGGCAAGCGTGTAAACCCTGGTTGCACTTCCTCTTTCCATGGGGTGACGAGGATATCGCGCACTTTTGCGGGCAAAGGCCCTTTCCCGCACGCAAAAAGCAGGGCATCCACCGCCATCGCCTCACCGGAAAACACCGCCTCTACGGTACCATCGCCCCGGTTTCTTACCCACCCGTCAACACCGTGCATCTGCGCCTGTTTTTGCGTCCATGCACGGTAGCTCACTCCCTGCACACGCCCGGAGATGATGAGATGAACGGATTTAGGCGGCAGCGTCATCCGCCTCATCCGCCTCGAACTCGATCAGCACGGAACCGGCGGTAACGCTTTGCGGAGCGGTAATATTCACGGCCTTCACCACCGCGTCACGATCCGCGGTGAGGATATTTTCCATTTTCATCGCCTCGATAATCAGCAAATTCTGGCCTGCCAGAATCTTATCCCCCGGCGCCACCATCACCGAGGTCACCAGTCCGGCAATGGGCGCCACCAGCTGCGTATTGTCCTCTTCCTCGTCAATCTGCGGCATATAGGCCGCCAGCTCCGCCACGCGGGGGGTACGCACTTTCACCGCCGCTTCGGCTTCCCCGTAATTGAGACGCAGCCCTTCCGTGAGCGCCTTGATCTGGATACTGACCGGCCTTCCGTTGACCGTGCCCTGAAACAAATCGCGCCCCAGATGCCACCCGGAACGGGTAATCAGCACCCCGTCTCCGTAGCTGATGTCGTAGCCGCCTTCCTGCGGCGTCACCACGACCGAATACGGCACACCGCCCACACTCACCACCCAGCGCGTATCGATAAAACGCTGTCGCCCCGGCAATTGCCCGGAAACCTGCGCCGCCCGCTCGGCATCGCGCAGATAGACATGCAGCCCGACCGCCAGAAAAATCCGCCGCACCTCTTCGGTGAGCCGCCCGGGCGCAAAGCCTTCGGGATATTCCTGGGCGATGAAGTTGGTGGAAAGATCCCCCGCCACAAATCGCGGATTAGCCAGAATGGAGCATAAAAAGCCGATATTATGGGCAATGCCCTCGATGACATAGGCCGAGAGGGCGGATTTCATGGTTTCGATGGCCTGGGTACGGGTAGCGCCATGGGTACAGACTTTGGAGACCATCGGGTCATAATACATGCTGACTTCGCCGCCCTCATAAATGCCCGTGTCAATTAACACGGTGCCGACCGTTTCCGGTTCGCGGTAGCGGGTGATGCGTCCCACCGACGGCAGGAAGCCCCGTTTCGGATCCTCAGCGTACACCCGTGCTTCGAACGCCCAGCCGTTCAGGCGCACGTCTTTCTGCTCCAGCGCCAGCGCCTCACCGGCGGCGATACGGATCATCTGCTCGACCAGGTCAAGCCCCGTCACCAGCTCGGTCACGCGATGCTCCACCTGCAGGCGGGTATTCATCTCCAGGAAATAGAAGCTGCCTTTTTCATCGACGATAAATTCCACGGTTCCGGCGGAGAAATAACCGACTTTCTTGGCCAGCGCCACCGACTGGCGACCCATTTTCGTCCGTAGCGCCTCATCCACGAAGGGGCTGGGCGCTTCCTCAATCACTTTCTGGTGCCGACGCTGGATAGAGCATTCCCGCTCCCCCAGATAAAGCGTGTTGCCGTATTGATCGGCAAGAATCTGTATCTCGATATGGCGCGGATTGACGAAATATTTTTCGATAAACACCCGTGCGTCGCCAAAGCTCGATTCAGCTTCCGAGGCCGCCATACGCAGCCCGTCCTCCAGCTCCCGCTCATCGCGTGCGACGCGCATCCCTTTGCCGCCGCCTCCCGCCGCCGCCTTAATGATGACCGGGTAGCCGATACGCGCCGCCAACCGCTTGGCCTCGCGTTCGGTGGAGACTTCCTCCAGCCCGCCGGGAACAATATTCACCCCTGCCTTTTTGGCGATCTTTTTGGACTCGATCTTATCGCCCATCAGACGGATGGCTTCGGCAGGCGGGCCGATCAGGATAACGCCCCGTTCCGCCAGCGCCTTGGCGAATTCATAATTCTCCGATAAAAACCCGTAGCCCGGATGCACGGCTTCCGCTCCGGACTGATCAATGGCGGCTAAAATACGCTCAAAGCTCAGGTAGCTCTCAATCGAAGGCGGCGGGCCGACATAAATCGCTTCATCCGCCATTTTTACATGCAGCGCGTTGGTGTCGGCTTCCGAATAGATGGCCACCGTCTTAATCCCCAGCGCCTTGCAGGTCTGAATAATACGGATAGCAATCTCGCCCCGGTTGGCAATGAGTATCTTGCGGAAGATACGTTTCTTTTTCCGCTTCACGGGGGGTTTTGCGCTGAAGATTCTGCTTAATTCACTCATAACGGCAAATTATCATGTTTTTTCCATAAACTGTCCACCTGCTTGGAACGCAGCAAGGTAAGGGTGCGGCACAAACGCCAGCGGGTGTTTTGCGGGCGGATCACATCGTCAATATAACCACGCCCCGCCGCCGCAAAGGGAGACGCAAACTTCTCCCGGTAATCGGCGACTTTCTTGGCTTTCTCTTCCTCGTTCTCCAGACTGCCCCGGAAGACGATCTCCACCGCCCCTTCCGGCCCCATCACGGCGATCTCCGCCGATGGCCAGGCGTAGTTCATATCGCCGCACAGATGCTTGGAGTTCATCACGATATACGCGCCGCCGTAAGCTTTGCGGGTGATGACCGTAATTTTCGGCACCGTCGCTTCCGCGTAGGCGTAAATCAGCTTCGCGCCGTGCTTGATGATGCCGTTATGCTCCTGCGCCGTGCCGGGGAGAAAACCGGGCACGTCCACAAAGGTGACGATGGGAATATTGAACGCATCGCAAAACCGCACAAAACGCGCTGCCTTGCGCGAGGCGTCAATATCCAGGCATCCGGCGAGCTCCATCGGCTGATTGGCCACAAACCCCACGGTGGAGCCTTCCATGCGTCCAAATCCAACCAGGATGTTTTTCGCATAATTGGGCTGGATTTCCATGAAATCCCCTTCATCCACCACACGCAGCAGCAATTCGCGCATGTCATAGGGCTTGTTGGGGTTGGAGGGCACGAGCGTATTGAGCGAAATCTCCACCCTGTCCGCAGGATCGTCGGTCGGCCGCACGGGCAACGTGCCGCGGTTGGAGGAAGGAAGGAAGTTAAACAGCCTCCGCGTCTGGCACAGCACCTCGATATCATTGTCAAACGCCAGATCCGCGATGCCGGTTTTGCGCGTATGGGTGGAGGCTCCCCCCAGCTCTTCCTGCGTCACCACTTCATGCGTGACGGTTTTTACCACGTCCGGCCCCGTCACAAACATGTATGAGGTGCCGCCGGACATAATGGTGAAATCGGTCAGTGCGGGAGAATAGACCGCGCCGCCCGCGCAAGGGCCAAGGATCAGTGAAATCTGGGGGATGACGCCGGATGCCCGCACGTTGCGCTGGAAAATCTCGCCGTAACCCGCAAGCGAGTCCACCCCTTCCTGAATGCGCGCCCCTCCGGAATCGTTGATGCCGATGACCGGCGCGCCCACTTTCGTGGCCATATCCATGATCTTGCAGATTTTGCGGGCATTCGTCTCCGACAGCGAGCCGCCATGCACCGTGAAGTCCTGGCTGTAGAGAAAGACCAGCCGTCCGTTGATGGTGCCGTGACCCGTCACCACCCCATCGCCGGGAATCTGTTTCTTGGCCATGCCGAAATGATTGCAGCGATGCTCGACAAACATATCGAGTTCCTCGAAGGAATCCGGGTCGAGCAAGACCTCGATGCGCTCACGCGCCGAGAGCTTGCCCCGCTGATGCTGGCGCTGGATGCGGTCTGTTCCGCCGCCGATACGCGCCAAATCCCGCTTTTTTTCCAGTTCCGCTAGAATGCTATGATTCGCCATACAGGTTTTTTCTTATGGTTGCCGTCAGAAAATGACCCCACTCTTTAGCAAACTTGGAGGAAGAACCCAAGTTTTTTACATAAGGTAATTATTCGCCTATATATTACATATTGTTAGAGTCGTGATTCGGGTTCTGACCATAGATTTCCGACAGTCTTCCGCCGATGAATTTTGAGGTGAGCGGGCGGATGGGCTTCAACAGCCGGGTAGCCCTATCATCCGGGAAGCGGGCATTATAAGGTTCCAGCCAGATCATGCGGGAGGCGCGGGTCGAAGCATCCGGGTAATCCAGCTGTTTTACCCCGGTTTTCCTCTCGAAGAAGGTAGGATCGTCGGTCGTCTTCAGCACCAGCGCCGCCAGACGCTTTAGCGCGCCGCCATTTTCGGCGTATAAATCCACGCCGTTCGCCTTTCCCAGCTCCGCCAGCATCACCAGGGGGGTAAGGGCGTAGAGATGATAGTCCCGCGCCCGGTCTTTGCGCGCAAGCTCCAGCGGCAGCGTACCGTCTTCCTCTATCTGGCGCAGGCCGATACGCGCCGCCTCCATCCCCCAGTCCAACAAATCGCGCCGGTTCGCCGCCACCCCGGCGGAAGCGACCCCCAGCCCGCTCCAGTAACGGTGGTTATTCAGCGAAGAACGGGTGGAAGGCGTGCGGTCGTGAAAGGCGGCCAGGTCTTCTGCTCTTTGCGCCAGCCATTCTTCCACACGCCGCTTACTCTTTGCGTCAAGCCCCGGCGCCTCCCGCACCTGGAGATAGGCCAGCGCCATCCCGCCTATATATTTTCCGATCGTATTGTAGGATTTATCATTATGCACCTGCGTGAGTGCACCGCCCGCCGCCCAGTTATCCAGCCACGCAAGCGCACATTGCGCCTCGCTGATTTTCTGCCCCCCGGAGAGGGCGTAGCGATTCGCATACCGCACGGTCTGGGAGAGGAAATCCTCCATCGGTGCGATATCCTTACGAAATTTTGCCTCGCCTGCCTTATCGATTATACTGCGCGTGGGGTCGTCCTGCCGGTATTTACTCACCGTAGAAAGCCGTACCAGCGGCGCAGGCGGCGTACCGCAGTCGGGGGTCTTTTCCGGCGCGGGGATGCTTTTAGCCTGCACTGAAAGGGGAAAGGGCTCATGCAGCGCGGCACTGAAAGCCGGGAAAGCAGCGCCCCCGATACCCACCATCACGATAGCGGCAATGATTCCGGCTTTCAGTGAAGGCTTCATTTCGCCTCCTGCCGCGGCGTTTTAGAATGAAGAGACTCTGCCGCTGCCATAATATCCCGCTTTCTTGCCTCAAGCCGCGCCGTTTTTTCTTCATCCTCGCCCCAGCGTTCGCTCTGGTGCATTTCATCCAGCACGGAGAGGGCAAAGGCTTCTTCCGCCGCCAGCTCACCCTGCACCACCGCCAGCGCCAGCACCACCGACCCCAGCAATACCGTCAGGTCATGGAGCGGTTGAAGCGTTTGGGGAGGCAGCGAGGCCACGTTGTTCCGCAGGCGGGAAATAGCTGCTTCATCCTGTCCCAGCGGCATAATTCCGGATGTGTAACGAAGCGTTACCCCATGGGTTTCTTCCAACCATTCCAGCCACGGATTCCATAACGCCTCCTGCTTGGCAGCCAGCGCGGCGTCGCCATCCGCCCGGTAACAGAGCAGATCGGTTCCGGCATAATTCAGGATATGCTGGGCAAGCGGCGCATTCATTCCATCGTCTCCAGCAGATAGGATTCCGTGGGCGGATAAAAACCAAGCTCCTTGAAGCTATCGCGCATATGTTTCGGTAACGGGGCGGTAATGTCAAGCCCGGCCGAAGGCAGCACCAGCCGCCAGGCGTGCAGGTGCAATTGCCTGGCGATTTCCATGGAGGGAATGAACGCCTCGCGCCCGCCGTATTTACCGTCCCCCAGCACCGGATGGCCGATGGAGGCCATATGCGCCCGAAGCTGGTGGGTACGCCCCGTCACGGGCGACATTTCCACCAGACTCAGGCGATCCAGCGCCGTATCCGCCACATGATAGAGGGTGATGGCGCGCTTGCCGTCTTCGGTATCGGTGCCCATTTTCTCGCCGCCGGGCAGATGTATCTTGGCCAGCGCCTTATCAATTTTGCCCGTTTTTGGCTCCGGCACCCCCACCACGAGCGCCAGATAGAGTTTTTTTATCTCCTTGCTGGCAAAGGCTTTGGCCAGACGCGCCGCATCCTTTGAGGTTTTCGCCAGCAGCAGCACGCCGCTCGTATCCCGGTCAATCCGATGCACGAGGCGGGGACGCTCGCCTTTCCTGCCTGCGAGTGCTTCCAGCCGCGCATCGATGCTATCCTTTACCCCCGTGCCCCCCTGTACAGCCAGACCGGCGGGTTTGTTGAGCACAATGCATTGCGCGTCCTCATATATAACCATCGCCCGGGTTTCTTTTATCTGGGAGTCGCTTAAAGGGGCGGGCGAAGCTTTCTCCTTGCGTGGCGTGCGCTCCTCAAGCGCGAGCAATACAGGCGCGATCGTGACCACCGACCATACGGCAAGCCTTGCCGAGGCTTCGGTTTTCTTGCCGTCGAGCTTCACCATGCCCTTGCGCAGCGCCTGCTGGAGCTTGCCATGCGAAATCTGCGGATGGTGGCGTTTGATCCAGTGATCCAGCCGCAGGCCGCCATCTTCCTGTTCCACGGTAAAGGGCTTCATAAGGCGCCTGTGGCATAACGTGTCAGAAGCAGCCCCAGCAGCAGCAGCATTAAGGAGAAAATCACCGAGGCGGCGATATAAATCAGCGCCTCAGGCACGAGTTGCCGCTGAAACAGCATAATCGTATCCAGTGAGAAGGAGGAAAAGGTCGTAAACCCGCCCAATATCCCGATGGCCAGGAAAGCGTGCGTCTCCTGCGTCAGGTGGAAACGATGCGCTCCCAGCCCGATGAGAATGCCCATCAGGAGGCAGCCCAGCATATTGGCAAACAACGTGCCGAAGGGAAATTCCGTCCCCAGCAGCCTGCCCGCGCCCACCGACAGGCCGTAGCGCGCCATCGCGCCCAGCGCCCCGCCCAGTCCTACATAAAGATACATCATACCACCTCACCCTCATTGCCCGACGGGTTCGGGCAATATCTTATCTCTGTGTTCTATAGATTGCCAGGACTTGCCGGGCAATGACGATTTTCTAATGTTGTCATTACCCGCTTTATGCGGGTAATCCATTTATGTGGCGGTGTTTTATGGATTGCCCGGATAAACCGGGCAATGACAAATAAAAGGGGCGTCATTACCCGCTTTATGCGGGTAATCCACAAATTTCATCATACAAATCCTGCCAGCCCGGATTCATAGACTGAATGAGATTGATTTTCCACTGTCTTGGATATTTTTTGATGCGCTTTTCGCGTTGGATAGCGCGGCCGATTTCCTCGTAGATTTCGTAGTAAACCAAAAGATGCACGCCATAGCGTTTGGTAAAACCGTCCGCCAGATCGTACTTATGTTCGTAGATGCGCTTAATGAGATCGGAGGTCACGCCCACATAGAGCGTGCCGTTCGTTTGACTTGCGAGAATATAGACGTAACCCTGCTTCATCGCTGCATTATGGATTGCCCGGATAAACCGGGCAATGACAAACAAAGGGGGGCGTCATTACCCGCTTTATGCGGGTAATCCATTTATGTGATTAGATTTTATGGATTGCCCGGACAGGCCGGGCAATGACGTCAAGGGGAGAGCTTTCCCCTTAACTTTGCCCAGTAGTCCAGCCGTTTTTTCACTTCGCGCTCGAAGCCGCGCTCCACCGGGTGATAATATTCCCGCCGCTCCATGCCCTCGGGAAAGTAATTCTGGCCGGAGAAACCGTCTTCCGTATTGTGGTCGTAGGCATACTCCTTACCGTAATCCAGCTCTTTCATCAGCTTGGTGGGGGCATTGAGGATATGCTTGGGCGGCATCAGCGAGCCGGTGGATTTGGCCTCCCGCATCACCGCTCCAAACGCCGTATAGAGCGCATTGGACTTGGGCGCGGTCGCCAGATGCACCACCGCCTGCGCCAGCGATAACTCCCCTTCAGGCGATCCCAGCCGCTCGTACGTCTCCACCGCCGCTTTCGTCACCAGCAACGCCTGCGGGTCGGCCATGCCAATGTCTTCCGAAGCGAAACGCAACAGGCGGCGGCCGATATAAAGCGGATCCTCCCCACCGTCCAGCATCCGCGCAAACCAGTACAACGCCGCGTCCACATCCGAACCGCGCAGGGATTTATGCAATGCGGAGATAAGATTATAATGCGATTCCTGATGCTTATCGTAGATCGGGGCGCGCTTTTGCACGAAGCGTGTCAGCGATGCCTCGTCCAGCGGGGTCGTGAGATTGGCAAAAAACAATTCCTCGCACATGGTGAGCAGATACCGCCCATCGCCGTCGGCAAGGCGCGCCAGCAGAAGCCGTGCCTCGCCGGTCAGCGGCAGGGGCTTGCCTTCGGCCTCTTCCGCCCGCGCCAGCAGCCCCGCCAGCGCCTCCTCCTCCAGCCGCGCCAGCACCACCACCCGGCAACGCGACAAAAGCGCCCCGTTAAGCTCAAACGAGGGGTTCTCGGTCGTCGCCCCTACCAGCAAAATAGTGCCATCTTCGACGTAAGGCAGGAAGGCATCCTGCTGCGCCCGGTTGAAGCGGTGGATTTCATCGACAAAAAGGAGGGTCTGCTTACCGTCCTTTTTGCGGGCGCTGGCGGCTTCAAATACCTTCTTCAAATCCGCCACGCCCGAAGAGACAGCCGACAGCGTGGCCAGTTCGCAGCCGGAGCTTTCCGCAATCAACCGCGCCAGGGTGGTCTTTCCGCAGCCGGGAGGCCCCCAGAGGATCATGGAGAGATAATGGCCGGAAGAAACCATGCGCCCCAGCGCGCCCTCCTCTCCCAGCACCGCTTCCTGTCCGACAATATCGGCAAAACTGCGCGGGCGCAGGCGCTCGGCCAGCGGAATATGGGTGGGCAGGGTATCAAACAGCGTGGTCATGTGTACTACATGCCACCGCAGCCCTCAGGATGCAATGCAGAGTTACTGCGTGCCCTGTGCTTTTTGCAAGGCTTCGTAGACTTCCTGCTCGCGCTTGAGCAGCTCGGGGCTCAACAGATCGCCCAACGCAATGCTGACGATTTTCTTCTGGGGCGAATGACCGCAGATCGGGCAGTCCACGCCGCTGGAACAGGGACATTTGCCAAAGGTATCGCCGCCCGTACACGCACAAATACCCCATCCGGTGACACAATTATTGCACATAGTGACCTCCAATACATTAACACAGGCGAAACGCTAGGCGGTTTAAGCGGGTTTGTCAACGTTGCACCGACAATCCCATTTCGCGCCCCGCCCGCAGAAAGGAGATATTCCAGCCATAGGCGCGGTCTTTCATCAGGGACTCGAGCTGACGGGTAGAGGTAATGGGGGTCTTGTTGACACGCAGGATAATATCGCCCTTTTGCAATCCGAATTGCGTTGCGATGCCCCGCACGGCGGCGCCAGAGACGGCCACGCCCTCCGTTTCCGCATCCAGCCCCAGTTCAATCGCCACACGCGGCGAGAGATTCACCACCGTAAGGCCGGAAAGCGGATGGTTTCCTTTCAGGGTACGCATGTCGCGCAGCGGTTTTTCCGGGGGAGATTGAAGATACGCCTCTTTTTCCATCCGCTGGCCGTTGCGCAGAATGCCAAACACCGTCTTCTCGTCCGTCTTCGCGGTGTGGACACGGAATTTCAGCTCCTGAATATCCCCGATCGCCTGACCGTTCATACTCACAATCACATCCCCGACCTTTATTCCGGCTTTTTCCGCAGGCCCCCCTTCCATCACTTTAGCCACCAGCGCGCCTGCAGGTTTTGCCACACCGAGGCTTTCCGCTATGTCGGGCGTCATGTCCTGATAGCTTGCGCCCAGCCAGGGGCGCAGCACCGTGCCATCCGCCTGCGTATTGCGCAGCAACGCCAGCACCATCGTGGAAGGAACGGCGAAACCGATACCCATCGACCCGCCGGACTTGGAAAAAATCGCGGAGTTGATGCCAATCAGCCCCCCTTGCATGTTAATAAGCGCCCCGCCGGAATTGCCGGGATTGATCGCCGCATCGGTCTGGATGAAAAAATCGTAATCCGTCACGCCCTTGGCCGAGCGCGCCAGCGCCGAAATAATACCGCTGGTGACCGTCTGGCCGACGCCGAACGGATCCCCTATCGCCAACACCAAATCCCCTACTTCCGCCTGATCGGAATCCACAATTGGAAGGGCGGGGAGCGGCTCACCCTTTACATCCAGCTTCAGCAAGGCAAGGTCGGAGGACGGGTCGGCAACCATCAATCTGGCTTTGAATTCCCGCTTGTCCGAAAGCACGGCAACGATGTCGTCGCTGCCCTCGATGACATGGTTACTGGTCACGATAATCCCGCGTGAATCAATAATCACCCCCGAACCCAGCGACGCCACCACCCGCTCCCGCGGCATCCCGCTTAACCCCCCGTTGCCGAAGAACTGGTTGAAGAAGGGATCGGCGAATAACGGGGAAATCGGCGCCCGCACCACTTCCTTGCGCTTGGTATAGATATTGACGACCGCCGGAGCGGCCTTTTTCACGATAGGCGCGAAGGAAAGAAGTATCTGCCCCCGGGAGGACGGCGTTTCACGTTCCTGCGCATAGGCCACAGGTAATGTGACAATTGCGTGAAAAATCAATGCGGTAAGGATGACACGAAACATAATGTGGAATATAAGGGTTTTGTAGAATTCTACAAGGGGAAGAATATGTCATTTGAAAACGAGAAATTATCTTTTCTGAAAGATCTGGGTGTTACGCCAAATTCCATCCCCGACGAACCCAGCTTTGAAGCGATTTCCGAAGACCCCGGGCTACAGGGGGAAATCGAGTCCCTGGTGCTTAGCGCCATGAAGGCCTTAGGCTACAAATGGAAAAAGGACGCGGTATTTCTCTATGACGATGCCGAACTGGTCGAGGCCATGCATCGCCTGCTGAACCGGCAGAATGACGGGGCGCAAGACGTGATGGAGGAAAAATCATTGAGGGTCTTCAATGACGCCAATGCGGATCTGCCCCCCGGAGAATATGCCGAGCCGATGCCCTTATTCCAGGAGATCGCTCAGGCGCATTTTTCCGATTTCATGGAAGGGGCGGGTTGGGTGCGCCAACATCCCTATTCCACTGGTAAAAGAGAGGATGCGGAGTTAAATCAATTTTCTTACGATCTCATCCATGATGTGATGGAGCCTGCGCAGATCATCGCTCGCAAGCTCCATTTGCGTCGGCAAAACGCCAAGCCTAACGACGTGGAAATCAATCTGATGGAAGCGAAGCAGAACGGATGGGTAGTAAGCGCCCCCTCTCTTCAGCCCCCCCTGGAAAGCAGAGAGAGCGAAGAAGAATATCCTGAGCAGGAGGAGCAACCCGCTTCCCCTGAATCAGATGCCCCTCTTCCTCATCCGTGCAAAGGACTTACCCACGCCCGCAAAAAAAGTTTTCTAAAAGATTTAGGCATGACGCCGGAAACCGTGGGAGATGAGGAAACCTACGACGCTCTCCTTCATTCCTATGGGGTGGAGGAGGCGCTTATGTTAACAATAGAAGCCGCCATAAATGTGTTGGGGTACAAAATCCCGGATAATTTTTCTTTGGATTTTACGAATAAAGAGACAAGTGAAGCCGTCCATACCCTTTTGCAAGCGCCTTTCGATTGCGTGGAAAGAGAGCGCGACCGTGAAATTTCCTCTATCGTTGCAGAGTGTCAGGAAGAAGCACGGGAAATACCTGAGGCCTCCCTTTTGGCTTCCTTCCCTGATAATAGTGCAGAAGACTCCCGGCTGGCGATCACGGCAGGGTGGATATTAGAGTCCGCCGCGGATTTCCATATCAATGCCCTGGATCATGTCTTGAACTCCGTAATTAACGACATACCCAGAAGTATGGTGCATGACGATGCGTTACATGATCTGGCGGTGACAAGCAAAGTCCATGAAGCTGTAGAATCGCTGGCTCGTCAGGGGCAACTGGAAAAAGACATGGCCGCTGATATACCGCCCGTGGCGGAAATTTTAGCCCGCAGCGCGGAACACGGTATGTTGCAACTTGACCGCCGTCGTGGGGTGACCCCGGAGGATAAAAAATTTCTGGAGGGCGGGGGCTCGCAACGCGGAGCGGCGCTCTGACTTACGCCGCTTCTGCGTCGTCCGCTTCCATCACGGGGCCGGAGTCCAGACCTTTGGCGCTCTCGTCGCGATCCACGAATTCGATGATCGCCACCGGCGCATTGTCGCCATACCGGAAACCCGCTTTCAGGATACGGATATAGCCGCCCTTGCGGGTCTTATACCGCTCGGCCAGCGCGCCGAACAGTTTAGCCAGTTGAGCCTGATCGCGCAGGCGGGAATTCGCCGTGCGACGTGCGTGCAAATCGCCTTTCTTGCCCAGCGTCACCAGCTTCTCCACATACGGGCGAAGCTCTTTTGCCTTCGGCAGCGTGGTGGTGATCTGCTCATGCTTGATCAGCGCGGCAGCCATATTCGCCAGCATCGCCTTACGGTGCTGCGAGGTGCGGTTCAGTTTACGCCCGCTCATGCCATGTCTCATAGTCTTTCTCCTTTAATGCGCCCGTGTGCGCTTTATTCTCAGTAAGGGTCTTCGTATTTACGCGCCAGCTCTTCGATATTCTCCGGCGGCCATCCGGTGACATCCATACCGAAACGGAGTCCCATGCTGGTCAGCACTTCTTTGATTTCGTTGAGCGATTTGCGCCCGAAATTCGGCGTCTTCAGCATTTCGCTTTCGGTTTTCTGCACGAGATCGCCGATATACACAATATTGTCGTTCTTCAGGCAGTTGGCCGAACGCACGGAAAGCTCCAGCTCGTCCACTTTTTTCAGCAAATACGGGCTGAACGGCAATTCGGAACGCTCACCTTTTTCCTTCATCTCCGGCGCGTCTTCAAAGTTGATGAAGAGGCGGAGCTGATCCTGCAGAATGCGCGCCGCCAGCGCCACCGCATCTTCCGGAAGGATGGAGCCGTCGGTTTCGACTTCCAGCGACAGTTTATCGTAATCCGTCACCTGGCCGACGCGGGCGTTTTCCACCTTGTAGGCCACATTGAGCACGGGGGTGAAAATAGCGTCCACCGGAATGATGCCAATCGGCGCGTCTTCCTGGCGGTTTTGCGCAGCGGGGACGTAGCCCTTGCCGACTTCCACCACAAATTCCATGTTCAAATTGGCGTCTTTGTCCAGGGTGCAGATCACGAGGTCTTTGTTGATCACGTCAATGTCAGCGCCCGTTTCGATCATCCCCGCGGTGACTTCGCCCGGCCCTTTCGCCTTCAGCACCATGCGCTTTTTCTCTTCCGAATGCGCACGCAGCTTTAATTCCTTGATATTGAGGATGATGTTGGTCACATCCTCGCGCACACCCGGAATGGAGGAGAACTCATGCAGTACGCCGTCAATCTTTACGGATGTGACCGCGGTACCCTGCAGGGAGGACAACAGAATGCGGCGCAGCGCCACGCCCAGCGTCATCCCGAAGCCGCGCTCCAGAGGCTCGGCAATGATCGTGGCTTTATGCTGGTCTTTACCTGCTTGCGCGATATTAAGCTTGGAAGGCTTGATGAGATCCTGCCAGTTTTTATTCAGTATGCTCATTTTTTATATCCTAGTGTGGTCTATGATCGTTGGTCAGTAGTAATACACGCGATAATTATACGCGGCGGCGCTTGGGCGGACGGCATCCGTTATGCGGGATGGGCGTCACATCTTTGATGGCCGTAATATTAAACCCGACGGACTGAAGGGCGCGCAATGCGGACTCACGACCCGAACCCGGGCCTTTTACGCGGATTTCCACCGTCCGCATCCCATGCTCCTGCGCTTTCCGGCCTGCGGATTCCGCTGCCACCTGCGCCGCATACGGCGTGGATTTACGCGAACCTTTGAACCCATGGGCACCTGCGGACGACCAGGCAATCGCATTGCCGTTGGTATCCGTGATGGTGATAATGGTGTTGTTAAAACTCGCATTGACATGCGCCACCCCGATCGTGACGTTCTTACGTTCACGTTTCTTAGGAGCGCGGGACTCTTTTGCGTTTGCTGTAGCCATCTTCGTCTCCCCTTACTTCTTCTTGCCGGCAATCGCCACGGCCTTACCCTTGCGGGTACGCGCATTGGTATGCGTGCGCTGGCCACGAACGGGCAGGCGTTTACGATGGCGCAGGCCACGGTAGCAGCCCAGATCCATCAGGCGTTTGATGTTCATGGAGACTTCACGGCGCAACTCACCCTCTACCGTGAAATCGCTGTCGATAATCTCGCGCAGCTTGATGATTTCGGCTTCGGTCAAATCGTTGACGCGCTTGGTTTCAGACACTCCCGCCTTCTCGCAGATTTTTTGCGACAGGGCAGATCCAATGCCATGAATATAGGTAAGGGCGATGATCACCCGTTTACCTGAAGGAATATTTACACCGGCGATTCGTGCCACGGCTCCACCCCTTTGGTTAGGTATTTTCTTTCATTCCCGCTCACGCCAGAAGGCGCAGGGAGGCGGCATTATATGCAGCGGGCGGGGGTTGTCAAGGGTTATTTATATGTCCCTGCTCCGCGCTTCTGCGCTCCGCAATGGACGGCACTTGCGTGCGCTCAGGGCTGGCGCGGCCTCCTTGCCGCGCTTCTTATGATACTATAGGGAACGGATATGGGCGGCGCGTTCGGCGAAGCTAGGATGTGCCTGCATAGTTTCATTTATTAGCCCTTTAAAGGATTCTTTCTCAGGATGTTCAGAAATACTTGCACCCATCGCCTCATGAATTTTCCTGAGCGCGCTGATTGCTGCTTCTTTATTGGTGACACTGGCCCCAAAACGGTCGGCGGCAAATTCATGGAAACGCGAGCCGTAACGCGATGTCAGCAATCCCGCCCCTAGTCCGGCTACTCCGATAGCAAAATATTTACCATAATGCAGAATATTACGCTTCAACCCGGCTTCCTCGTGACGTTGAGGCTTGTTCTCTTGTTGCTCACGAAGCTGCCGGTCTGCGTCCTTAGCAGTAGCGTCAATATGTTTCACCAGATTACCGGCTGATACGTCTTTTTCGTGTTCCGCTTTGTTCTTAGCATGGTCATAAAGATAGGTGGCCGCCACCGCAATAGCAGGCAATGCAAATACCGGAAGGCTGCGCATCGCCATCAAACTGCCGCGATTCGCGCAATGATGCATTTCATGGCCAAGTATAGCCTTCAATTCTTCGCTGATGGGCTTGCTTAAATCCTGAGCCTCGAATAAGTCCAGCATCGGCTGGGAAATAAAGATTTTGTCCTTTGACAAGGAAGCGGCATTTGGATGATTTACTATGCCTTCGATAAGCGGATGTGTAGGAACCTTTATGGATGGCGCACAATGGATTTCTGGAGCTTTAATGCGCAGCAGCGCAGCAATCTCGTCAATGGCTGCATAGAGCCCCTCATTACCACTGCGTGGAATGGGATGGGCGTTTATGTGCTTAAGAAAAGAATCTGTCAGTGACATTATCGACCCTTATATTAATAGTGTTTTAATATAAGGGCATTGAGTTACAGTAGGATGACAAATGCCAGAAAAGATAATAAATCTCTAATTTTCCAGTACTTTTTTGATGCTCGCCCGGACTTCCCCGATGCCTGCCATGCCATCCACGGTTTTGAGCACATTTTTTGCTTCGTAGTAAGGCAGCAGCGGCGCGGTCATGCCATGATAGGCCTGCAGGCGCGCACCCACGGTTTCCGCCGTATCGTCGGCGCGGCGGGTGAATTCCGTGCTCGCACACACATCGCACGTTCCCGCCTTTTGCGGCTGCTTGAAATTATCATGATAGCCCGTGCCGCATTTGGCACAGGAAAACCGTCCCGAAATACGCGCCACCAACGCCGCATCGTCCACTTCCAGTTCAATCACATGATCCAGCTCACGTTCGACATCGATCAGCATCAGATCCAACGCCTCGGCCTGCGCTAACGTGCGTGGAAACCCATCGAGAATAAATCCCTTTTCGCAATCGGGTTGGGCGATCCGCTCCCGGATCAGGCTGATCATCAATTCGTCGTCCACCAGCTTTCCGGCGCTCATGACCTCCTGGAGCTTTTTGCCCAGCGCCGACCCCGAAGCGACCTCTGCACGGAGCATATCGCCCGTCGAGAGCTTGGCCAGACCGTAATCCTCGGCGACATAGGTAGCTTGCGTTCCTTTTCCTGCCCCCGGGGGGCCCAGTAGAATCAACTGCATGTCGTCTCCCTCGTGTTTTATCGCTTACTGCGCAGCTTAGCCTTTTTGATGAGCCCCTCATACTGATGGGCAAACAGATGCGATTGTACCTGCCCGACAAAATCCATCATCACATTGACGACGATCAGCAGGCTCGTCCCGCCAAGGTAGAAAGGAATGGAGTATTTCGCAATCAGTATTTCCGGCGCCGTACAGACAAATGCCAGGTAGAAGGATCCCAGCACCGTCAGGCGGGTCAGCACATAATCCAGATACGCCGCGGTGTTCTTGCCCGGACGAATACCGGCTACGAACCCACCGTTCTTTTTGAGGTTATCCGCCGTATCTTCGGGGTTGAAGACCACCGCCGTATAGAAAAAGCAGAAAAAGATGATAATGGAAACATACAGAACAATATACAACGGCTTGCCGTGTCCCAGATACGAGGTAATGGTCGCCAGCCACTCCGGCCCGCCGCCTTCATTGAAATTGGCGATGGTCAGCGGAAACAGCAAAATGGATGAAGCAAAAATCGGCGGAATGACGCCAGCGGTATTCAGCTTCAGCGGCAAATGCGTCTGATCGCCCGCAAACATTTTATTGCCGACCTGACGCTTGGGATACTGCACGATAATACGCCGCTGCGCCCGCTCCATAAACACAATCATGGCAATCAGCCCCAGCACCACCACGATGATCAGCAAAATCGTCCCGGCGGACAGGGCACCCGTGCGTCCCAGTTCCAAAACACTGGTCAGCGCGCCGGGCAATCCCGCTACAATCCCTGCAAAAATAATCAGCGACGTGCCGTTGCCGATGCCGCGGGCGGTCATTTGCTCGCCCAGCCACATGAGGAACATCGTGCCCCCTACCAGCGTGACGACCGTGGTAAAGCGGAAGAACAGGCCGGGATCAATCACCGCGGAGCCGGCCGAACCCGTCGTGCCTTCCAGCCCGACTGCAATGCCGTAGGCCTGCACCGCCGCGAGAAAGACCGTGCCGTAGCGCGTGTACTGGTTGATCTTGCGCCGACCGGCTTCCCCTTCTTTTTTCAACGCCGCCAGATGCGGCACGGCGACCGTCATCAGCTGGATCACAATGGAAGAAGTAATATACGGCATGATCGCCAGCGCGAAAATCGTCATCCGCCCCAGCGCCCCGCCGGAGAACATGTTAAACACGCCCAGCGCGCCGCCGGATTGTCGTTGGAAAATTTCCTGAAGAATGTGCGGATCAATCCCCGGAATGGGAATATAGGTGCCGATGCGGTAGACAATCAACGCCCCTAAGACAAATAAAAGCCGTTGCTTTAATTCCGTCGCCTGAGCAAGCACCCCCATATTGAGGTTAGCCGCCAGCCTCTCCGCTGCTGAAGTCATTTCTAAAAAACCCGGTGGGCAGTTAAAGGAAGCAAGAAGATAGTGGCTCGTCGCCGTTTATGCAAGGACAACGCTGCCACCCGCTTTTTCTACTGCTTCTATCGCTGCTTTGGAAGCTTTGGATACGGCAATAGTAATTTTTGCGGAAAGGGCACCTGTCGCCAGCAGCTTAATGCGTTGATCGCGGGCTTTAACCACCCCCGCTGCTATGAGAGCATCGCGGTTGATTTCTTTTTTCGCATCCAGCTTGCCTGCATCGATCGCCGCTTGCAGAAGAGCAAGATTGACCGCCGCGAATTCCACGCGACTGTGGTTCTTAAACCCGCGCTTGGGCAGGCGGCGGTGGATAGGCATCTGGCCGCCTTCGAAGCCATTGATGGATACGCCGCTACGCGATTTCTGTCCCTTGACGCCACGGCCGCAGGTCTTACCCTTACCCGACCCCATACCGCGTCCCACGCGAATACGGTTTTTGCGTGCGCCTTGATTATCTGCGAGTTCATTCAGTTGCATGGTGTGTCTCCTTGATTAATGCGCCCCGTGCGCGCCTCCTGGCGCTCCGATGGCGCGCCGCTTTGCGGGCTGAAGGCTCGCACGGTCTCCTGACCGCGCTTCTTGTTCCGTTCGTCTTTCTACTACTCCACCACCTTCACCAGGTGGCGTACCTTTGCGATCATCCCGCGCACCGCCGGAGTATCTTCCAGGGTTCGCTGACGGCGCATTTTGTTCAGCCCCAGCCCAATCAACGTAGCGCGCTGATCGCCGCGACGCCCGATCGGGCTGCCGGTCTGTTCCACCGTAAGGGTTGCTTTTGCCTTTGCCATAATCCTGACTCCCACTCTATTTCCGTTATGCCGCTTCTTCTTCAAACTTGCTGGAGGCGTTGCCAAACGCTTCCTCACGGCGGGCGATAATATCGCCGATTTTAAGCCCGCGCTTAGCGGCTACGTCGCGTGGCGCGCTCAGACGCTGCAACGCATCGAAGGTGGCTTTCACCATGTTATGCGGGTTGGCGGATCCTTTGGATTTCGCCACCACGTCATGCACGCCCAGAGCTTCAAAAATCGCACGCATCGGGCCGCCTGCGATGATACCGGTACCCGCAGGCGCCGAACGGAGCGTCACGCTGCCTGCGCCGTAATGGCCTTCCACATCGTGATGCAGCGTACGCGCTTCACGCAGCGGGATGCGCACCATGGATTTCTTCGCGGATTCGGTCGCTTTACGCACCGCGTCCTGTACTTCTTTGGCTTTGCCGGTTCCATAGCCCACGCGGCCTTTGCCATCGCCAACCACTACGAGCGCCGCGAATCCAAAACGACGTCCGCCTTTGACCACTTTCGCCACGCGGTTGATGGACACAAGGCGATCGATTACATCGCTGCCTTCGCGTTCCCGTCCCTGATCCCGTCCTTGTTCCTGAGCCATGTTCTTTTCCTTATATATTCTTAAAAATTCATTCCGGCTTCACGCGCACCTTCCGCCAGCGCCTTGACGCGCCCATGGAAAAGATAACCGCCGCGGTCAAATACAATATGCGTTACTTTCGCTTCTTTTGCCCGTTTGGCAATCAGTGCGCCTACCGCCTTGGCCGCATCCTGCGTGCCCGTTTTTTTCAGCTTCAGCTCCTTATCCAGGGTAGAAGCGGATGCCAGTGTCTTACCCTGACTGTCATCGATCAGCTGGGCATAGATATGTTTGCCCGAACGGAACACGGACAGACGCACGCGCCCGGCCGCTTTCTGCCGCAGACTATACCGAAGGCGCTGCTTGCGGCGCTCAAATCCTGTGACCTGTTTCATTATTTCTTCTTCCCTTCTTTCATGCGCACGCGCTCATCCACATAACGAACCCCTTTGCCTTTGTAAGGCTCGGGTTTACGCAGGGCGCGAAGTTCTGCCGCCACCTGGCCTACTTTCTGCTTGTTCGCGCCGCTGATGGCGATGTTGCTTTTATCCACTTTTACTTCAATGCCTTGCGGCACGACGTATTTGATTTCATGACTGAAGCCCAGCGACAGGGTAAGAATGTTACCCGTTACCGCGGCACGGTAACCCACGCCTTTAATCTCCAGCGTCTTGGTGAAACCTTCGGAAACGCCGGTCACCAGATTGCGGATATTACTGCGCACCGTGCCCCACATGGTACGGGCGCGGATGGAATCATTCGCGGGTTTAACCCAGATTTTGCCATCATCCACCGTCACCAGCACATCACCGGTAATCAGGGTCGAAAGCGTCACATTGCCTTTTTTTACCGTGCAGGTATCCTTGCTCAGCTCCACCTGAACCTGAGCGGGAATTTCTACCGGAAGCTTGCCTAGACGCGACATGATCTTATTCTCCTAGAATACGCTGCACAAATATTCGCCACCGACATGTTTCTGGCGCGCTTCGTAATCCGAAAGCACCCCCTGCGAGGTCGACAGAATCGCGATACCCAGACCGTTATGCACGGGCTTGATGGCATCGATACTGGTATAGACACGACGACCCGGGGTCGAAACGCGCTTAATCTCTTTAATGGAGGGGGTGCCCTCATAATATTTCAGCTCGATGTCGTAATATCCCTTGCCGTCTTCGTCGCGACGCTCATAGCCGCGGATATACCCCTCGCGCTGCAACACATCCAGCACATTGCCCAACAATTTGGAAGCCGGGGCGCTGATGCGTGCCAGACGCGCTTTCTGACCGTTACGAATACGGGTCAGCATATCGGAAAGCAGATCGTTCATTGCCATGGTGTGTCTCCCTCTACCAGCTCGATTTCACCAGGCCAGGAATCTGGCCAAAGGAGCCGAAATCCCGCAGCGCGATGCGCGACAGTTTGAATTTACGGTACACACCCCGCGGGCGACCGGAAAACTCACAGCGGTTGCGGTAACGCACACGCGCCGAATTACGCGGCAGCTCCGACATTTTGGCCTGCGCGATCAGGCGCTCTTCAAACGGCAGATCCCGATCCATCATAATCGCTTTCAGCTTGGCGCGTTTGGGGCCAAGGCTGGCAGCCATGCGCGCACGGCGCTTGTTTTTTTCTACTGAACTTTTCTTAGCCACGTCCTGTCTCCTTACTTGCGGAACGGAAAGTTAAATCCTTCGAGAAGCGCCCGCGCTTCCTCGTCGGTTTTCGCCGTGGTGGCGATGCACACGTCAAAGCCGCGTACCTTGGCCACCTTGTCATAATTAATTTCGGGGAAAATGATATGCTCTTTAATCCCGAAAGCATAGTTGCCGCGCCCGTCGAAACTTCTGGGCGGAACGCCGCGGAAGTCGCGGATACGGGGCATCGCAATATTCACCAGGCGATCCAGAAATTCATACATCCGCGCACCACGCAGCGTGACTTTGCAGCCGATGGGCATATTGTCACGGATTTTGAACCCGGCTTCGGATTTCTTGGCGCGAGTGACCACGGCTTTCTGGCCCGCGATCAGAGACAATTCCTCGGCGGCGACCGACGGGGTTTTGCTGTCATTGACCGCATCGCCCACGCCCATGTTCAATACTATTTTGGTGATACGCGGCACCTGCATCACGTTTTCATATTTGAAACGCTCCTGCAACGCGGGGCGTACTTGCTTGGCATATGCTTCCTGACTGTACGACATCTTCTTATCCTTTAATTCACCACTTCGCCGGATCGCTTGGCCACACGCGCCTTGCTGCCATCCTTGAGAATCTTATACCCTACACGGCTGGGCTTTCCTTCTTTCGGGTCCACCAGCGCAACATTGGAAATATGCAGCGACGCCTCCTGGCTTACAATGCCACCTGCACCGTTCATCCCGGGCTTTTGATGCTTTTTCACCAGATTCACTCCGGAGACAAGCACACGGGAATCTTTGGGCAGGACTTTCAGCACCGTGCCTTTTTTTCCTTTGTCCTTGCCGGTAATGACGATCACTTCGTCATCTTTCTTAATTTTCAGTTTGGGCTGCGACATCTTGCTTACCTTCTTTTTCTATCCACTATCCGCCTAGAGCACTTCGGGCGCCAGGGAAACGATTTTCATAAAACGCTTGGCGCGCAGCTCACGCACCACCGGCCCGAAGATACGGGTGCCGATCGGCTCAAGCTGTTTATTGATCAGCACGGCCGCATTGCGGTCGAAGCGGATGGCGCTGCCATCGGGGCGCTGAATGTCTTTAGAGGTGCGCACGATGACGGCGCGATGCACGTCACCTTTTTTCACCTTGCCACGCGGAATGGCCTCTTTCACGGAAACCACGATCACGTCGCCGACACCGGCCACCTTGCGCTTGGATCCGCCCAGCACCTTGATGCACTGCACCTTGCGTGCGCCGGAATTATCCGCAACTTCTAAAATGCTCTGCATCTGGATCATTGCTTCTCTCCTTACGCTACGACTTCGCCGATTTTTTCGACAACCGCCCAGGTTTTGGTTTTGGACATCGGACGGCACTCTTCGATACGCACCACATCGCCCGCCTTGTACTGATTACCCTCATCATGCGCCGCATAACGCTTGGAACGGCGAATGGTCTTTTTATACAGCGGGTGCGTCAGACGGCGCTCGACTTTTACGATAACCGTCTTGTCGCCTTTGTCGCTGACGATGGTTCCTTGAAGAATACGTTTAGGCATGGTTCTCTTCCCTTTACGCCGCGTGTGATTTCAAAGCGGACAACGCGGTGTTAGCGCGTGCCACATTACGTTTTAACTCCCGAAAACGTGCGGTGTTTTCCAGTTCCCCGGTGGCTTGCTGAAAGCGGAGGTTAAACAGCTCACGCTTATACTCGGCCACCAGCCCTTTGAGTTCGCTTTCCGACTTGCCGGAGAATACTTCTTTTTTCTTCGCCATGTTACTCTCCTACACGCGATACGAATTTGGTCTTCACCGGCAGCTTGGCGCTGGCGCGTTCAAACGCCTCTTTCGCCAGCTCGGCGGGAACGCCGTCCAGTTCAAACATGATGCGACCCGGCTTGACGCGGCAGGCCCAGAATTCCACGGAACCTTTCCCCTTACCCATCCGCACTTCGGCGGGCTTGGCCGACACCGGCACATCCGGGAATACGCGGATCCACAAACGCCCCGCACGCTTCACATGGCGGCTGATCGCACGACGCGCCGCCTCGATCTGGCGGGCGGTAATACGCTCCGGCTGCAGCGCCTTCAGGCCATACTCACCGAAATTCAGCTCGTAGCCGCCTTTGGCGTTTCCGTGAATGCGACCCTTATGAGCCTTCCGGTATTTTGTTTTTTTCGGACTTAGCATCTTCTTCTATCCTACTGTTTTTACGCAGCTACTTTGGTTTCGCCAACTTCTTGTTCACTCTCGCCCAGAATCTCGCCTTTATAGATCCAGACCTTCACGCCAATCACCCCATAGGTGGTGTGGGCGCTCGCTATACCATAATCCACATCGGCGCGCAAGGTATGAAGTGGCACCTGCCCTTCACGATACCATTCCATACGCGCAATCTCCGCTCCGCCCAGGCGTCCTGAGCAGTTAATACGAATACCCAGCGCCCCAAGCCGCATAGCGGATTGCACAGCGCGCTTCATGGCGCGACGGAACGCCACGCGGCGCTCAAGCTGCTGTGCGATGCCTTCGGCCACCAGGGTGGAGTCAATCTCGGGTTTGCGAATCTCCACAATATTGATCTGCACGTCGTCCCGCGTGAATTTGGAAAGATCTTTTTTGATTTTCTCAATATCGGCGCCTTTTTTGCCAATCACGATACCCGGACGCGCCGTATGGATGGAAATAATCGCCTTTTTGGAAGGGCGCTCAATCACGATTTTGCTGATACCGGCGGCATTCAGGGATTTCTTCAGGTATTTGCGGATATTGATATCCTCATGCAGCAGACGCGCATAATCGCGATCCGCATACCAACGGGAATCCCAGGTTTTATTAATACCCAGGCGCAGCGCGATGGGGTTGACTTTCTGACCCATTAGGCAATCTCCTCTTGTTCACGCACAATGATGGTGAGGTTGGAAAAAGGCTTGATAATCTTGCTGGAGCGGCCACGCGCACGCGCACTAAACCGCTTCATGACGATGTTCTTACCCACATACGCTTCCGCCACCACGAGGCTGTCCACGTCCAGCTGGTGGTTGTTTTCCGCATTCGCAATAGCCGATTGCAGCGCCTTTTTCACGTCCACCGCGATACGGCGGCTGGAGAAGGTGAGCTGGGTCAGGGCGTCGCCCACCCGCTTGCCGCGGATCATGCCCGCCACCAGATTCAGCTTCCGCGGACTGACGCGAACGCGGTTTAAGACCACCTTTGCTTCTTTGTCCGTCAGAACACGTTGTTTAGCCTGCTTGCCCATAATACTACCTTCGCCTTTTTAGCTTGCGTTATTTCCCGGCCTTTTTATCGCCACCATGCCCCGTATAGGTGCGGGTGGGCGAAAACTCGCCGAATTTATGTCCCACCATTTCTTCGGACACGAGAACAGGGATAAATTTCTTGCCGTTATACACGCCGAAGGTCAGTCCTACAAATTGCGGGATGATCGTCGAACGGCGCGACCAGATTTGGATCACCTTGTTTTTGCCCGATGCACGCACTTCCTCTGCCTTTTTGAGGAGGTACATATCGAAAAACGGGCCTTTCCAGACTGAACGTGACATAGTTCTCTTCCTTACTTACGTTTCTTCGCCTGATGGCGGCTGCGGATAATAAATTTACCCGACGGGTTTTTGGGTTTACGGGTCTTCTTGCCCTTGGTGCATTTGCCCCACGGGGTGACCGGGTGACGCCCGCCGGAGGTGCGGCCTTCGCCGCCGCCATGGGGGTGATCGACCGGGTTCATCGCGACACCGCGCACGACCGGACGTTTGCCTTTCCAGCGGCTACGACCGGCTTTGCCGTCATTGATGTTCTGGTTATCGGGGTTAGACACCGCCCCGATAGAGGCGAGGCAATCCGCATGAACCATGCGCAATTCGCCCGAGCGCAGTTTAAGCTGTGCAAAACCGGCATCCTTACCCACGAGCTGCACATACGCACCCGCCGCACGCGCCATCTGCCCGCCTTTGCCCGGCTTCATTTCCACGTTGTGGATGATGGTGCCGATGGGAATATTCTTCAAAGGCATGGTATTGCCGGGTTTGATATCCGTCTTTTCGCCGGAAATCACTTTATCCCCCACATTTAGGCGTTGCGGCGCCAGAATATAGGCCTGCTCACCATCCGTATAACGCACCAGCGCGATGAAAGCGGTGCGGTTAGGGTCATATTCCAGACGCTCCACCACGCCCACAACATCGAATTTACGGCGTTTGAAATCCACCAGACGGTAACGGCGCTTATGCCCGCCCCCCGTGCGGAACGCGGTGACACGACCGTAATTGTTACGCCCGCCGGACTTGGTCAGACCTTCCGTGAGGTGCTTTACCGGGGCACCCTTGTGCAGCTCGGAACGATCCACCAGCACCAGCTGGCGCTGCGAGGGGGTAACCGGATTGTAAGATCTCAGTGCCATGTTATTTCACTCCTGCCGCAAAATCGATCGTCTGACCTTCTTTCAAAGTAACGATCGCCTTTTTCACATCCGAACGTCTGCCCGCGATACCGCGGAAACGCTTGGTTTTACCTTTTACCGTCAAGGTGTTGACAGATACCACATCCACCCCGAACAGGCTTTCGACGGCCTGCTTGATACGCGGCTTGCTGGCATTGCCCGCGACCTTGAACTGCACTTTGTTATGTTCCAGCGCCATGGTGGATTTTTCCGTCACCACAGGGCGAACAATCACATCATACAAGGACGCATCCGCCAGCACGGAAGAAGAAGATTTCTTGGCGGGCTTTTCCGCCTTCTTGGCTTCTTTTTTCACGTCTTTTTTCGGCGCAGCTTCCTTCTTGACCGCGGCCTTGGAAGCTTTGGCGGGCTTTTCTTCCGCTGCGTCTTTCGCTTTTGTTTTCTTCTCAGTCATTACAGCCTCGCTTGCAGCGCGTCCACCGCCGCTTTGGTAAGAATCAATTGTTTGTGGCGCAGAATATCGTACACATTCACACCGACTTCCGGCAGCACATCCACATGCTTGATGTTACGCGCCGCACGGGTAAACCCTTCATCGAGTTTGGCATCCACAATCAGCGGGCACGTCCATCCCAGCTTCGCAAACGATGCCGCCAGTTCCGCCGTTTTAGCATTCTTCACCACCGCCTCTTTCAGGATCACCAGCGAACCGTCCGCCTGTTTAGCCGACAGCGCCGTTTTTAACGCGAGCTTGCGGAATTTTTTAGTCAACGCATACGCATGGGAACGTACACGCGGGCCGTGCGCTTTGCCGCCACCTACCATGTGCGGGCCTTTACGCGACCCTTGACGCGCCTGACCGGTGCCTTTTTGCTTAAAAGGCTTTTTGCCGGTGCCGGTCACTTCGCCACGCTCCTGCGTTTTGTGCGTACCCGCCTGTTTTGCGGCGCGCTGCCACTCCACCATGCGGTGCAAAATATCCTTGCGCACAGCACAGCCGAACACATCATCCTTCAGCTCAACATCGCCCGAAGCCGAGCCGTCTAGCGCGATAACTTTGGTTTTCATGGCCGCTATTCCTTATTCTCTTCGGGAGTTTCCGCTGCTTCTGCCTGCGGAGCCTCCTCTTTTGCTTCCAGTTCTTTTCCTTCCGGCTTTGCCGCTTCACGCAGCTTGGCGGGATACGGCACTTCGGCCGGCATGGCGCGTTTAACCGCGTCCTTCACCAGTACGAATCCATCATTGGCACCCGGAACAGCACCGCCGATATAAATCAAGCCACGCTCTTCATCCACGCCGACGACGGAGAGATTTTGTTTCGTCACGCGCTCGTCGCCCAAATGTCCGGCCATTTTCTTGCCTTTGAACACTTTACCCGGATCCTGACGCTGACCGGTAGAGCCGTGAGAACGGTGCGAAATGGAGACGCCGTGCGAGGCTTCCAGACCGCGAAAGTTCCACCGCTTCATCGCTCCGGCGAACCCCTTGCCTTTGGTCATGCCCGTGACATCCACATACTGACCTTTCACAAAATGGGCAGCGGTGATTTCCGCCCCTACATCCACCAGCGCGTTTTCCGCCACGCGGAATTCCACCAGCTTCTGTTTGGGTGCCACCTTTGCTTTAGCGAAATGGCCGCGCACAGGCTTGCTGACATTTTTTGCCTTCCGGGTACCATACCCCAGTTGCAGCGCGGTATAGCCGTCACGCTCCTGGGTGCGCTGGGCAACCACCTGCACGCTCTCCATGTGCAGCACCGTCACCGGGATATGAGAACCATCCTCAGAGAAGTGCCGGGTCATCCCGACTTTTTTTGCAATGACTCCGGTGCGCATCTACTTCGCTCCTATCACAGTAATTTCAACATTGACGCCCGCCGCCAGATCGAGCTTGCCAAGTGCATCCACGGTTTGTGGGGTCACTTCGATAATGTCGATCAGACGTTTGTGCGTACGGATTTCAAACTGGTCACGCGACTTCTTGTCGATATGCGGTGAACGATTCACCGTAAAGCGGGCAATACGACGCGGCATAGGAACCGGGCCACGAACGCGAGCACCCGTGCGTTTGGCCGTGTTGACGATCTCGCGGGTGGAGTGATCCAGCACGTTATGATCGAAGCCTTTGAGGCGAATACGAATTTTCTGGTTCAACATGGCTTTGGTTCCTTATCCCAATCTCTACTCAATCACCTTCGCGACGACGCCGGCGCCGACGGTACGACCACCTTCGCGGATAGCGAAGCGCAGACCTTCATCCATCGCAATCGGTGCGATCAGCTCGACTTCCAGGCTGACGTTATCCCCCGGCATCACCATCTCCGTGCCCGCGGGCAGTTTGATGGAACCCGTCACGTCCGTCGTGCGGAAGTAAAACTGCGGGCGGTAGTTGCTAAAGAACGGCGTATGACGGCCACCCTCTTCCTTCGTCAGGATATACGCCTCGCCCGTGAACTTCGTATGCGGCTTGATCGTGCCCGGCTTGCAAAGCACCTGGCCGCGCTCCACGTCCTCACGCTTCGTACCGCGCAGCAGAACCCCGGCATTGTCGCCCGCAACCGCCTCGTCCAGCAGCTTGCGGAACATCTCGATACCCGTGCAGGTCGTCTTCTGCGTCTCTTTGATCCCTACGATCTCGATCTCTTCGCCGACTTTGATCCGGCCGCGTTCCACGCGACCCGTCACCACCGTACCGCGACCCGAAATCGAGAACACGTCCTCGATCGGCATCAAAAACGGCTTGTCAACATCACGCTCAGGCTGCGGAATGTAGCTGTCCACCGCTTCCATCAGCGCCAACACCGCTTCCTTGCCCAGACCATCGCCCTTGCCTTCCAGAGCGGACAGAGCAGAGCCCTTGATGATCGGTATATCGTCCCCAGGGAACTGATAGCTGGAGAGCAGCTCGCGCACTTCCATCTCCACCAGCTCCAGCAGTTCCGGATCATCCACCATGTCGCATTTGTTCAAAAATACCACAATCGCAGGAACGCCAACCTGACGCGCCAGAAGAATGTGCTCCCGCGTCTGCGGCATCGGGCCGTCCGCAGCAGATACCACCAGAATCGCGCCGTCCATCTGCGCCGCACCCGTAATCATGTTCTTTACATAATCCGCGTGACCCGGGCAGTCCACATGCGCGTAGTGGCGCTTGTCCGTCTCATATTCCACATGCGCCGTCGAAATCGTAATCCCGCGTGCCTTCTCCTCAGGTGCCGCGTCAATCGAATCGTACGCCTTGTATTCCGCCTTACCCGTCTCCGCCAATACCTTCGTGATCGCAGCCGTCAACGACGTCTTGCCATGATCAACATGCCCAATCGTCCCAATGTTGCAGTGCGGCTTGTTACGCTCAAATTTACCCTTAGCCATGACTTAATAACCTCTATTTCGATGAGTGACTTCAGAAAAAACCATATGGAATGCGGTGAGATAGCGCAATTTTACTGCGCCGACAACAAAAAACTTTATTCTCTACCCTTAAATCCGCGCACCTTAAAAAGGGGTTTGTTGTTATGCCTTTCTGCCTGCGTTGTCTTGCACTGCTGCTCATATCGTTGAGCGCATGTCAGATAGGTCCTTCCACCGAGGACATCCCAAACGCTTTAGCAAAAAATCCGTGGCAGGCCGTCGTCTTTGCAACCTACGAAGTAACCGGATATCTTGGCATGACTTCGGGTGACGGCGCAATGCAATTCGTTACACAATCTCGCCCATTCGATCCGAGCTCCGTGGATCCCCAAACGGCTGCGATGCTACAAAAAGCCTACGCTTCCCTGCCTCAGCAAAGCATTGCCGGACAACAGGGTTTTCTTGTACGGGATACTTTGTCAATTCCCTCATCCGGGTTCGGCTATGCCCCTGCCGGTCGTTATGCATTGAATGCCGCCAGCGTTGCCGCACTGAACACATATTACGATTTTGGCGGGTGGAAACGTCCTGAACGCATGGCCTATATGGTATTCAGCATCGCACCGGGAGAAGCCGTTTACCTCGGTCATATAAAGTTCAGAGAAGAAAACGACCTTGTGACATTCAACGTGGAAGACAGGTTTGAAGCATTTAAGGCCACACTCCCTCCCCCATTACAGCAAAAAATAGTTAAACGGATCGTCGCCGCCCCTTCGTCTTTGAAACCGCTGCACAAAGGAACGGTAATGCACACCCAGGTTATACCCATCATCACATATAAGTAGCACTGCCACCTTAATTAAGGCCACCATTCACTCAGGCATGGCGGAGATGCAATGAGTGAGAAGCGACGCGTAGAATGTTTACGCGAGCGACGAAGGAGGCGGCAGCTACAGCGGGTAGCGAAAGCGGATGGAGCGGGTGACGGGAATCGAACCCGTGTATTCAGCTTGGAAGGCTGATGTTCTACCATTGAACTACACCCGCGCCTCGGAGTCATTCTACTGCGGCGTGGCGAATGACAGGTGTGCTGGGTTCTAGCGTATAGCGGAACGAAACTCAAGCACGTTGTCGATTGCGCAACAGGGCATATACAAATTCCATCTCAGGCTTGACGAAAATCAAAGGAGGCTTGCTTCGCCGCTGCTAACCTTATACGCAGCTTGTAGAGTGGGTTTTTATGCATCTTTTGGTTGAACACTGTCAATTGCTTCTTCATGCTCACGGCGGAATATATGGTGCGCTGCTGGTAGCGGGGCTGGTAGGCAGCCTGACGCATTGCGCAGGCATGTGCGGCCCCTTCGTGGCTGCGCAGACCGCCGCACGGCTGGAAGCGTTGCCCGCTCAGCATATGCGCGAATGGCGGCGGCTCCAGGGAGCGGCTTTGTTGCCGTATCACGCCGGGCGCATCACGACCTATATGTTTCTGGGCGCCCTCGCGGGCGGATTTTCTTCCCTGCTGTTCGCCTCCCCTTATATCGCCTGGTTATCGGCGGCTATGCTGGCGGCAGCGGGAATACTATTTCTGGCGAAGGCATGGGGAATGCGCCTCCCGGCCTATGAATCCCGCAGCGTCCAGCACGCCCTTGCGCGGATGAGCGCCCCTCTTTGGAAAAACCCCATCGGCGCACGCGGGTACGCGCTGGGCATCATGCTTGGCTTTCTCCCCTGCGGGCTGGTCTGGGCGGCGTTGATGGCAAGCGCCACCACCGGTTCCTCCCTTGCGGGAGCCGCCGGCATGTCCGTCTTCGGTCTCGGCACGGTTCCCGCCCTGTTTATGGTGGCGCTGGGAAGCCACTTCGCGTTACGCTACTGGCCGCTGCGCACCCGGATGCTGGCGCGTGGCATGATGGGAATGAGCGGCATAGTGCTGTGCGCACTGGCGGTAGAACGCATTATTTAGCATATGATGTAAGATAAAGGACAGACCCGATGCAAACACCCTCCTCTCCCGCCTATAATATGAAAATCGTTCACTGGTTTTCACTGGCGACCATGTTCTGGGGTATCGCAGGATTTACCGTAGGCATTGTCATCGCGTTGCAGCTGGCGTTTCCCGAATTAAATGTCGAGCCGTATTTCACCTTCGGCCGGATGCGCCCCCTGCACACCTCGGCGGTCATCTTCGCCTTCGGGGGCAACGCCCTGTTTGCCACCAGCTATTATGTCGTACAGCGCACCTGCCGCACCCCCTTGTTCAGCAATGCGCTTGCCGAATTTACCTTCTGGGGCTATCAGGCCTTCATCCTGATGGCGGGAGTGGGCTATCTTGCGGGTATCACACAGAGCAAGGAATATGCCGAGCCGGAATGGTACGCCGATCTGTGGCTGACCGTGGTGTGGGTCGCCTATCTGATCAACTATCTCGGTACGCTGATCATTCGCAAGGAGCCGCATATTTATGTGGCCAACTGGTTCTACCTCGCCTTTATCGTCACGGTTGCCGTCCTGCATCTGTGTAATGGGGTGGCGCTGCCCATTTCCCTGCATGACGCCAAATCCTATCCCGTATGGGCGGGCGTGCAGTCGGCGATGATCCAGTGGTGGTACGGCCATAATGCCGTGGGCTTCTTCCTCACGGCAGGCTTCCTCGGCATGATGTATTATTTCGTGCCCAAGCAGGCGGAACGTCCGGTCTATTCCTACCGGCTGTCCATCCTGCATTTCTGGTCGCTGATCTTTATTTATATCTGGGCGGGCCCGCACCATCTGCATTACACCGCGCTTCCCGACTGGGCGCAGACGCTGGGGATGACCTTCTCGATCATGCTGTGGATGCCCTCCTGGGGTGGTATGATCAATGGGGTGATGACCTTATCGGGCGCATGGCACAAACTGCGCGAGGATCCCATTATCCAGTTTATGGTGATTGCGCTGGCCTTTTACGGCATGAGCACTTTCGAAGGGCCGTTAATGTCCATCAAGGCGGTCAACAGCCTGAGCCATTACACGGACTGGACCATCGGCCATGTGCATTCCGGCGCGCTGGGATGGGTAGGCTTCATTACCTTTGGCAGCCTGTACCATCTTTTCCCACGCCTGTACGGGGTGGACGGTATGTATTCCAACCGATTGATCCGCCTGCATCTGTGGGTGGCGACTCTGGGCATCGTACTCTACATCACCGCCATGTGGGTCTCGGGCATCATGCAGGGGCTGATGTGGCGCTCCTACGATAGCATGGGCTTTTTAGAGTACTCTTTCGTCGAAACCGTGATGGCGATGCATCCGTTTTACATTATCCGGATGCTGGGTGGCGTGCTGTACTTAAGCGGCGCGCTGATCATGGTATATAATATTTACAAAACAGCGCAGATCGCCCGTCGACGCGACCTGGGTCTGGAGGCGGCCTATGCTTAAGAAACACGAAATATTTGAAAAGAACTCCATCCTGATGCTGATTGGTATCGTGGTGGTGGTGGCCATTGGCGGTCTGGTGGAAGCTGTGCCGCTCTTTCGCATGGAAACCGTCATTGAGCCGGTTAAGGGCGTGCGCCCCTATACCCCGCTGGAGCTGGTGGGATACAATATTTATATTCGGGAAGGATGCTACAACTGCCATAGCCAGCAGATTCGCCCTCTGCGCGACGAAGTGGAGCGTTATGGCCACTACTCGCTGGCAGCCGAGAGCATGTATGACCATCCTTTCCAGTGGGGTTCCAAGCGCACGGGCCCAGATCTGGCGCGAGTCGGCGGCAAATATTCCGATGAATGGCATACGGCGCATCTGATCAATCCGCGTGACGTGGTGCCGGAATCCATTATGCCGTCCTATGGCTTTATGGCCGAACGCGGCGCGGACGTGAATCATCTCGACAAACACCTGGCGACTCTCCATACGCTGGGCGTGCCTTACACGGAAGAAATGATCAAAAACGCCACCCGCGACGCCGTAGCACAGGCCACTCCTGACAGCGATGACGCAACGGGGCTTCAGGAGCGTTACGGCGACAAGGTGATTGTCCGTGACTTTGACGGAAATCCTGATTTTGTTTCGGAGCTGGACGCGCTGGTAGCCTACCTGCAGGTGTTGGGCACCATGGCGGATATCAAGGACTACAACCCGGACATCGATGTTCCCGCAAAAGGAGAGGATGATGACCTGGCTGTTAAGTAACGCAACCCTCGTGGGACTGATCTTCTTCTTCGGCTTTTTTTCACTGGTCGCGGTAAGAACGTTTGCTCCTGGAAAAAAACATCACATGGAAGCGCATGGGCGCATCCCCCTGGAGGACGGCAATGAGTGATCCTAAGGACAAAAAAGAGATCGACCAGATCAGCGGCGTGGAAACCACCGGCCATGAATGGGATGGGCTGAAAGAGCTTAACAACCCCGCGCCGCGCTGGTGGCTGTGGGTATTCTTTGTGTGCTGCGTATGGGCAGTCGGCTACTGGGTCGTCTACCCGGCCTGGCCCACTCTCTCGGGGCATACCCAGGGCACGCTTGGCTGGACGGAATATAAGAAACTGAAGGCGGAGCAGAAGGAAATTACGGATCGCCGCTCCCGTTATCTGGCGCGGTTTACGGGTAAAACCCTGGAGGAGATCAAGCGGGATCCTGAATTGTATGAATTTGCCCTGGCGGGCGGCGCGGCGGCATTCAAGGATAATTGCGCCACCTGTCACGGCACCGGCGGCGCAGGCGGGCCGGGCTATCCCAACCTGAATGACGATGACTGGCTCTGGGGCGGTTCGCTGGAGGAAATCTACACGACCATTCGTTACGGCGTACGTTCCGGCCATCCGCAGGCTCACCTGTCACAAATGCCTGCTTTTGGCGAAATGCTGAGCAAGGAGCAGGCTTCAGACGTGGCGGATTATGTGCTCACCTTATCCTCCACGCCCGATAACGGCAGCGCAGGGGCAAAGGTTTTTGCGGAAAACTGTGTGGCGTGCCATGGCCAGCACGGCGAGGGATTGCAGGAGTTCGGTGCGCCCCGCCTGAATGACGCGATCTGGTTCTACGGAGGAACGAAATCGGATATCATGCGTCAGGTCACGCATCCGCGCCACGGCGTGATGCCGACCTGGGAGCACCGGCTGGATCCCGACACCATCAAGCAGCTTGCCATTTATGTTTACTCACTGGGAGGAGGAAACTGAGGGAGAGTATGGAGCTGACAGAAAGGGAATCTTTGCTCCCTTATGGCATCATCCCCAGGCTCTTATAGGTTCCATCATGCAGCTCTTTGCCAAACGCAAGAAAGTCTACCCCAAGCGCACCTGGGGGCGTTACCGAAAAATCAAATGGGTAACGATGATCGTATGCCTGGGTATTTATTATCTGGCGCCATTTCTGCGATGGGATCGGGGCGCGAACGCCCCGGATCAGGCGATCCTGATCGACATGGCGAACCGCCGCGCCTATTTTTTCTTCATCGAAATCTGGCCGCAGGAGGTCTATTACCTCACCGGCATTCTTATTCTGGCGGCCGTGGGGTTATTCTTTATCACCAGCCTGTTTGGCCGCGTGTGGTGTGGCTATCTCTGCTTTCAAACGGTATGGACGGATTTATTCGTCTGGGTGGAGCGCATCGTCCAGGGAGATCGCAACGCCCGCAAAAAGCTGGATGAGTCACCCTGGTCTTTGCATAAACTCTGGAAGAAGGGTCTGACTCACGCTCTCTGGCTGGTGATTGGCCTGTGCACCGGGGGAGCCTGGGTGTTTTATTTCAATGACGCGCCGACCCTCCTTGATAACATCCTGCATTTGGACATTTCGTGGAATGTGGGCGGCTGGATTCTCGCCCTCACCTTTACCACCTACCTCATGGCAGGTTTTGCGCGGGAACAGGTCTGTACCTATATGTGCCCCTACGCCCGTTTCCAGTCCGCCATGTTCGACCGCGATACGCTGATTATCGGTTACGATAAGGATCGGGGCGAACCGCGGGGCAAGCATAAGCAGGGAGAACCCTGGGAAGGGCGCGGCCACTGTATCGACTGCTCGCTGTGCGTACAGGTATGCCCGATGGGGATCGATATCCGCGAAGGGCTGCAAATGGAATGCATCGCCTGCGGCTTATGCGTCGACGCCTGTAACGGAGTGATGGAGAAAGTCGGGCTTCCCAAGGGTCTGATCCGTTACGACAGTCAGCATAATCTGGAATTGGAGAAGCAGCATAAACCGAAGGTTTTTCGGATTCTGCGCCCCCGCACCGTCTATTACGCGGCGGTGCTGTCTCTCGTGGGCGGGCTGATGCTGTACGGGCTTATTACCCGTGCGCCTCTGGAACTGCATGTGCTGCAAAGCCGCAATCCCCTGTTTGTCAAGCTCTCCGACGGTTCTATCCGTAACGGCTATACCATCAAAATACTCAACAAAACCCATGACGATCGCCGCTATACCCTCACGCTTACGGGTATAAAAGACATGCATTTCGAAATACTTGGCGCAGAACCGATTGATCCGTATAATATCCCTGTCTTTGCCGATAGTGTCGGGCATTTTCGTCTGCAAATCATCGCGCCGCCCGTGGGAAAGGAGCGTTCGGAAGTGGCGTTCACTTTACAGGATAACGCATCGAAAGAGACCGACACCGTGGAGTCGGTGTTCATTCGCGGAGAATAACTTAAACACAACAGGATCATGAGCAAAATAGCCTACCAGAAACTATTGGACGAAGCGATGGGCATTAATACCGAGATCGCCCGCCTGCCTGTGATTTCTGAGGATATTATGCTTATTTCCTATAATGCGGAAGCCGCGGCGGCTCGCGCCGGAGATCAGGGACGCTCCCTCCATGTTTTAACGGCGGAGATACATCAGCTGGCGGATGTCATTTCGGAATCGGTGCATTATATGACGGATCAGGTCATGCATTATACGCGCAACATGGCCAAAATCACCAACAACCATAACCGCCAGCATTCCTACGCCCGCGCACGCGCATTGATGGGAGATACCGGCGAAGCGGACGGCATGACACACTCGCTCGTAGACGGCAATATTGAAGTGATTGTGGCCACTAACCGCGAGCTTCTTGGTTCCGTCCCCCATTTTCTGGCGACGCTGGAAAAAAACGTAGAGGAGATCAGGCGGCGGATAAAGCTGGGGGAAATCATCAGCACCAATGTAAGTATCGAGGTGGCGAGCATGATGACCGGCGCGCAGGAAGTAAAAGTATTCAAGCTTCTGGCGGAAAAACTGCTCACCGCCTGTAAGGAGATGAGAGGCATTGTGGAACTCTGCGACAAGCGCCTGACAAATATTCACACCACGTTAAGAACGGTAGCCTTATGAAAGCCGAAACACTTTACGAACATAACGGGCATCAGTGGATTGCGTTCGGGCGCGATCCTGAGAAGCCTAACTTCGTCATTGATACCAATGAATATATGGTGATGTCCGGCGCTTCCGCCATGATTATGGATCCCGGCGGCGTGGAGATTTTTCCAGAAGTCATCACCGCCATCAGCAAATTCATGCCGGTCAGCGGCATCAAGGCTATTTTCGGCTCCCACCAGGATCCCGATATTTTGTCGTCGCTCTCCTTATGGCTGGATATGTGCCGGGACGCCAAGGTCTACGTCCCCTGGGTATGGACGGATTTCATCACCCATTTCGGCTGCGACAAATCGCGCATGATTCCTATCCCGGACGAAGGGATGCCCATCGATGTGTCCCCATCCCTCAAAGTCGAGGCCATTCCGGCGCATTACCTCCATTCGTCGGGCAACCATCATATCTATGATTCTCAGGCGCGCATCTATTTCTCCGGGGATGTGGGCGCGGCACTGGTGCCTCCCGATTTTACCGGCATGTTCGTAGAGGATTTCGATAAACATATCCGTTATATGGAGGGATTCCATCGCCGGTGGATGCCCTCTAACCGGGCACGCGACGTCTGGATAGAGCGGGTGCGCCCCCTCAAAATTGATATGCTCTGCCCCCAGCACGGTGCAATTTTTACCGGCAAGGATGTGGAGCGTTTCCTTGACTGGTTCTCCACGCTGGAGCTGGGATCTGCGGTAGAACCTAAGGAAGTAAAGCCCCATGCCGCCTGACAATGACATGTTGCCATCCCCGCCGCCGCCATCCATTCGCCCCCCCTTAAGCGGAGGAAGGGTATTCCTTTATTTTCTGGGGTTCTTCCTTGCCATCATTTTGGTAAACGCAGTGTATGTGTTTCTCGCCACCTCTTCTAATCCAGGCACCGTTACCGAGGATGCGTACGAAAAAGGACTGGCTTATAATAAGGTAATTGAGAAAGCACAGGCGCAGGACACACTCGGCTGGCGTCATACCCTTACGATACGGATAGATGAAAACAAGAAGTATCGTGTCGCCCTTCGGATGCGCAATCATAAAAATGGTTTTCTGACCCATGCTGGCGCGGTGGTGCGCTTCTTTCGTCCCGTGGAAGGAGGAGAGGATTTTGATGTGACGTTGCAGGAAACCCGTCCGGGCACTTATCTGGCATTAACGGAGTTTCCCGAAAGCGGCATATGGGATGCCTATATAGCAGTGCGCAGGGGCGATGACATTTACCGCGCTCATGATCGTGTCGTTGTTCACTAAATGACTCCCGATACCTTCTCCTGCCCTCATTGCGCCGCGCCGGTAGCCCATGAGGGGGATTTTTGCTGTCCGGGCTGCGCGGCCGCGTATCAGCTTATTAAACGGCTGGGACTGCAGCGTTACTACTCTGCGCGCGCCCTTCGCGCCGATACCCCCCTTCCCACGCCGGGTCTGCAGGCAGAGGCAGAATCCGCCATCCGTTTCACCACCTGTGACAAGGACGGAGAATGCCGAATTTTCCTGACGATTGAAGGATTACATTGCGGTGCCTGCGTCTGGCTGATTGAACAGGTGTTGCTGCGCGAACCTCATGTGACAGAAGCACGGCTTAACATGACAACGCGACGACTGACATTGCGTTGGAGAGGCGACATAGAGCAGGTGGAAACACTTATTTCCTGTATTACTGGACTGGGCTACCGCGCCCGTCCCTACGATCCGGCCATCGCGGACGATATCGGAACGCGGGAGCAGAAAGCATTGCTGCGGGCACTCGCCGTCGCCGGTTTTGCCGCCGGAAATATCATGTTGCTCTCCGTAGGGCTGTGGTCAAGCACTCAGGAGGAAATGGGAGTGGCCACGCGGGATTTGCTTCATTGGGTAGAGGCGTTGATCGCCTTGCCGACGCTGGTATATGCGGGACAGCCTTTTTTCCGTTCCGCGTGGCGAGCGATCACCCATTGGCGCGGCTCGATGGATATCCCTATTTCGCTGGCGTTGATTGCCAGCACCCTCATGAGCCTGTACGAGACTCTCACCCACGGCGAACATGCGTATTTCGATTCCGCTTCCATGTTGTTATTCTTCCTGCTGACAGGGCGCTATCTTGATCGCCGGGCACGCAACAAAGCCCGCTCGGCCGCGCAGGATCTGCTCGGCGTCATGGCCAGCGCCGCCACCGTCCTCAAAGAGGGGGTGCCGTGCTTTATTCCCGCGCATGAACTCGCGCCCGGAATGCGCCTGCTGGTTGCCAGCGGCGAGCGTGTTCTGGCCGACGGCAGGGTGGAAGAAGGCGTGTCGTCTCTGGACACCAGCCTGATTACCGGCGAAAGCCTGCCGCGAGCCGCCTCTGCAGGCACCGCCGTCTTCGCGGGGGATATAAATCTGGATGCCCCCCTGACGATCGCTGTCACCGCCGCCCGCGAGGACTCGCTGCTGGCGGAGATTGTGCGCCTGATGGAGCAGGCGGAACAGGGGCAGGCGCGCTATGTCCGCCTCGCGGATCGCGTGGCTCACTATTATACGCCGGTGGTGCATCTGTTGGGGCTGGCAACGCTGATTTTCTGGTGGCTGGTAATAGGAAGGCCCTGGCAGGAGGCATTGCTGACGGGCATTACCGTATTGATCGTGACCTGCCCCTGCGCCCTGGCGCTGGCAGTACCCGTGGTGCAGGTAGTCGCCAGCGGACGGCTGTTCTCCCGCGGCATTCTACTCAAATCCGGAGACGCATTGGAACGGCTGGCAAACATTGACGGGGTCGTGTTTGATAAAACCGGCACCCTGACCCTCGGGCAACCCGAACTGACCAACCGGGACATTCTGCCGGAAGAGGCGCTCGCAAAAGCCGCCGCACTGGCCGCCACCAGCCGTCATCCCCTGGCGCGTGCCTTGCTGCGCGCCTATCCGCAGGCGCTTCCTGCCGGAAAGGTGCGCGAATACCCGGGACAAGGGCTGGAGAGTGAAGGCATACGGCTGGGAAAACGGGAGTTTGCGGCGCCGCACGCGCCTCCCGCTTCCGATAGCGTCATAGAGCTATGGATGGGTGAGCAGGGCAAGGAGCCTGTGCGCTTTCTCTTCTCCGACCCCCTACGAAAAGACGCTCCTTCCGTCATCGCATCGCTGGCGGAAGAAGGGCTTTCCCTCCGGCTGCTTTCGGGAGACCGTGAGGAAGCGGTGCGGGAAGTGGCGGAAACCTGTGGGATTGATTCCTGGAAAGCGCAACAGAAACCGGATGAGAAACTCCTGCTGCTTTCCGCTCTGAACGATCAGGGACACAAATTATTGATGGTGGGCGACGGGCTTAACGATGCTCCGGCGCTGGCGGCGGCATCGGTTTCCATGTCCCCTTCCACTGCCCTCGATATTACCCAAAACACCGCCGACATCGTTTTTCAGGGAACGAACCTGTCGCCGGTGCTGGACACCTGGCGTGTCGCCCGCCACACCTCGCGGCTGGTGCGACAGAACATCGCTTTTTCGCTGGCGTATAATCTTGTGGCCGTCCCTCTGGCAATGGCGGGGGCAATCACCCCCCTGATAGCCGCCGCGGCGATGTCCGCTTCCTCGCTGGTGGTGATTTTAAATGCGCTGCGGCTTAATACACGCTAAAAATGCGCCATGGATATTCTGCTCTATCTGCTCCCGATTGCCCTCGGCCTTGGCCTGGTAGGGCTTATCGCGTTTCTGTGGACCATAAAATCGCGCCAGTATGAAGACCTGGAAGGTGCCGCCGAGCGCATCCTCTTCGACGATGATGATGACTCCCGCGCAACATAGGGTTGCGTTTTGTATATTCCACATGGGTCTAATTGACGGAAATCAAGTGTGCGGGCATATTTTCTGGCATAGTGAGCGCAGTTTTTGACATTATCGTATTCAAGAGAGGCTAATTATGACCCGACTCACTCACCGCTTGCTTATCTCCGCCGCGCTGGCTTCCGGCATGGCGTTTTCTTTTTCCGCCCACGCCGATTCCCTGGAAAATGCCGGGATATGGGATGCGGAGCGATTCCTGTTGCGGGGACGCGCCATCGCCATTGTGCCGGATGAAGACAGCAGCACCAATATCGGCGGCAGTGCGAATGTCGGCGATGCCGTGACGCCCGAGCTTGACCTTACCTACTTCTTCACCGACCATATCGGTATGGAATTGATTGCCGCCACCGCGCAACATTCTCTGTCGGTTTCCAATACCGCCATTGGGAATGCCGAACTCGGCACCACCTGGATTCTTCCTCCTACCCTGACCCTGTAATACCACTTCAAGCCCCATGCGGAGTTTCGCCCTTATATTGGCGCGGGGGTGAATTACTCGATATTCTACGGCGAGGATGAAGCGGCCGGCATCTCCAAACTGGAAGTGGATAATGCCTGGGGTCTGGCGGCGCAGGTGGGATTTGACTATGCGCTGGATGAACATTGGGCCATCAATATCGACGCCAAGAAAATCTGGATGAATGTGGATGCCAGCGTGAATAACGGCGTTGCGAGGGCGGATGTGGATCTCGATCCCTATGTTTTCGGCGTAGGGCTGGGATATCGCTTCTAATCGCCGCCTGCATTACGCTTCCTGTTTACATGGCGTAGTTTTCCCGCTAATAGGCGGGAATGACTGCTTTAGCCAGAAAAACCACCCGATTGGATGTCACCGCCATCCTGAAGGCCTGCCCATTATGCGCAGGACTGGAAGCCTCCCAGGTGGAGCGTCTGGCGGCGCAGGCGATGGCTAAGTCCTTCCCCAAAGGCTTCCTTCTCTATGCTCATGAGGAGGAGGCTTCCCGATTTTATCTGATGGTGGAAGGCTGGGTAAAATTGTTTCGTGAAACGCTGGACGGCGACGAAGCGGTGCTCGACATCCTTACTTCCGGCCATGTGTTCGGGGAAACATCGCTGTTTGGGAATGGTCGCCATAGTACCAGCGCGCAGATTATTGAAGATGCCACCGTTGTGATGGTGCCGCTGGTCGCGCTTCGCCATGTGATCGAAGAGCAACCGCGGGTGGCGCTTAATATGCTGGATTCCATGGCGCGGTTCCGGCAACAACAGGATCGGGAAATCGAGCATCGCATCCTTCAGAACGCCCCTCAGCGGATTGGCTGTTTTCTGCTGCGCCTGTGCGACACTGGGCGTCAGACCCATGCGACTCTGCACCTTCCCTATGACAAGACGCTCATTGCAGCCCGCCTTGGCATGAAGCCGGAAACCTTCTCACGCGCCCTGGCGCGACTGCGGGAGGATACGGGTCTGATTGTCAATGGCGCAACGATTCATATCGGGGATATTGCACGGCTGGCCGACTATACCTGCACTGCCTGTTCGGATGCATTTCCCTGCGACGACAGGGGATGACGGCTCCTGATTACACCGTCTTACTTCTCTTCCCCGCCGTTCCAGGCAAAGACCAGCTTCTTGTGGGATGTTCCATCCAGCGTTACCTTCTGCTTCTTCTCCTGATCCTGGTAGATAATATTGACCGTATAGGTGCCCGCGGGCAATGCCACGAGCATCAGGGGGCCATCGGGGGTCGCTTCCACCATCATATTGCCCGCTTTGTCCCAGATGATGACATGCGCATTTGCCACATAAAACCCGCTCGTGGTCGCCATCTCGATCTTTAGATTATAATCTTTCTCCGCGGCGGCCATTTGTGCGCGCTCGTCCACCCCGATGCCCCCGGAGAGGTATTTTATTTCTTCCGTTTGCGCATGTGCGGTGGACACCGTGAGCGCCAGCATCATCCCGGAAATGACGAAAATAAAATGACGTGCCATATACTTATCTCCCTACCATACGGCCAGTACTATAGCGGGTTTCGCGCTACCCGGCAAGATTCATCACCACGGCCAGGATAATAACCTGAGGCAACGTCACCAGGGGAAGAAAGAGCGCAATCTTCCAGGAGCGCGTGGTTTCCTTCAATGCCATGACCTCCGTGTAGTCCGTGGCCACCCCCGCCATCAGAAACGCGAAGGCATTTCCCGGAGCTGCCGCACGAGTGAGAATATCGGCGGCGATCGGGGTGGAGCCTTCCGAACAGATTTCCAGCACGGTTGCCACCGCCAGCGTCAATCCCAGTCCGGCCAGAGAGGGGCCAAAGAGCGTGCCGAAATGGTCGGGGGGAACAAAGGTGCGAATCAACGCCGCCAGCACCACCCCGAAAAATATCCACCTCAGAATCATCCGCGAGCCGATCACGGCTTCCTTTGCCATGGAGACGGCCAGTCCCGCGTTCCACTCCACGGAGGACAGCCTTCTCTTTATATCGTGCAGCAGCTTGTAGTCTTCGGGCATTTCCACATAGTGGGGATTGGCAGGGAGCGTCCCGCGACGCACCAGCATGTTGAAGATGACACCGGAAACCAGGGCAATCCCCATGGAGGCCGCGATAAACAACAACGTCCACGGCCAGCCCACCAACGCGGCAAGTATTACGGTCAGCGACAAGGAGTTCCAGGGACTGGCAATGAGAAACGCCATCACCTGCCCCAGCCCTGCCCCACGTTCGTAAAGCTTCATTCCCACCAGCAAAATGCCGTGGCTGCATAAATCGAGCAGCACTCCCGCCAGTGTGGCGCGCAAAATCCCGCTGAGGGTTCCCGGCTTGCCGATCACGGCCATTACCATTTCACGCGGAACACGCCCAAGCAACCCTACAAACAGGATGCCCAGCACAAGCCCCCACCACATTTTATTCATCAGCGTATAGGTGGCATCGGCGTACTCCGCCATATAATGCCCGCCAGCCGACAACGCGGTCAGATGCACAACATAACCCACCGCCACCAATAGCAGCGACGCCCATAGCAGATAATCCACGCGACGTTTCTCATGATCGCCGTGGCACGAGGGAGGAGCGGAGGCGGGAGAGGGAGTGCAGCAGGATGAAGAACCATGTTCCATTCCTTCTATATAAGGAGTCCTTGCCCTTGGGGCAATAGTACGATGTCGCGGACAGGCCACCTGCCAATACCCCTCACGCGAGAATGGCCACAAGCGGCAGGGCGCAATAAACTGCATAAAATATGGATTTTTGCCGCCTTAATACAACTAATGATTGCCGCTACACCCTATATCTGATAATAATACTAGGTATTCTGCACTTTACTCTCGCGGAGCCTGTTACATATGCCGATGGCACACATACAGCCGGATTCCAGACGCTTTATACTGGTGATTGATGACAATATAAGTGACCGTTCCCTCTATTGTGCATGGCTGGAACAAAGCCTGGAAGGGAACGCCATCATTATGGCGGCCGACTCACTGCAGGAGGCAAAAACCACTCTGGAAAGCTGCCGCCCGGATTGCATCATCCTCGACCATCAGCTTCTGGACGGCACCGGGATGGATTATCTTAAATATCTAACGGAATATTATGGCAACATGCCTCCCATTGTCGTGTTTATCTCAGGCATTGCGGAGGAAGATCTGGGTAAGCGCGCCGTGTCAAATGGGGCGGTAACGTTTATTCCAAAAAACAAGCTTAACCCCAACCTTCTCCATCTTGCCGTGCGCCGTATTCTGCAAGACGGCGAGGTAGCAAGTATTTAATCCCCAGCGGAGGAGGAGTCTATGCACCCTATTTCCCCCACCATGTTCTTGCAACTTACGGAGCAGGCAAGCGGTGTGGGTTGCTGGTGCCTTGATTCGGAAACGCATGAACTTTTCTGGTCGGAGCAAACATGTCGTATTCACGGCATGGATCCTTCTACCTATACCCCTACGCTGGATGCGGCCATTGAATTTTATCATCCTGACGACCGGGAGATGGTGCGCCTCCATGTGGAAAGAGCATTGGAACATGGCACCACCTATGCTTTTGAATGTCGCCTGATCCGGGCAGACGGCGCCGAGCGGATCGTGAAGGCCGGCGGGCAATGCGTCACCAACCCCAGATCGGGCCAAACGACGCTGGTTTTCGGTACGTTCCAGGATATTACCGAACATCGCCATACGGAAGAAACGCTGCGCGGCAACGAGCGCAAATGGCGATCCATCATGGATACGGTTCTGGATTGCATCATCATGATCGACACCCGGGGCATTATCAAATCCGTCAATCCTGCCTGCCATAGGCTGCTTGGCTACAGTGAAGAAGAGTTGCTTGGCAAAAACATCAACATGCTTATGAACAGGGAGCACGCCACGCATCACGACCAGTATCTCGCCAATTATCTGCGTACGGGCGAAGCGCGCATTATCGGCATTGGAAGAGAAGTGGAAGCCAAATGCAAAGACGGCACCCTCCTTCCGGTGGATCTGTCCATCAGTGAGTTTGAGATTGATGGGGAGAGAAATTTCGTAGGCGTCTTACACGATGTTTCCGAGCGCAAGCAAAATGAGCAGGAGATGAACCGGCTGATCGAGCGCCTCACGGAATCCAATGAGGAGCTGGAGCATTATGCGTATGTGTGTTCGCACGATCTTCAGGAGCCGTTGCGCATGATCCGGGGCTTCTCTCAGAAACTGAAGCAAACCCTGCTTGCCAAGAACCAGATGGATGAAATGATGGAGCATTATCTCCATTACATCACCACCAATGCGGAGCGCGCACAGGAGCTGGTACGCGACGTGCTGGCCTACGCCAGACTGGAAAAGGAGGATATGCCTGCAGAGCCGGTGAATCTGGCGGAAATAATGCGCATGGTAAAAGAGAGCCTGGCAGGATTGGTGGAACATTCGCACGCAGATATCAGGGTCGAGAATCTTCCTATCCTACAAGGCAGCCGCACTCAGTTTTATCAGCTGATGCTCAATCTCGTCAGTAATGGGCTGAAATTCCAACCCGCAGGTCAAGCGGCTATTATTCGCGTGTGGGGAAGCATCGAAAATGAGCGCCATGTTGTCTGTGTTGAGGATAATGGCATCGGCATTCGCCCCGAACACAGGAATAAAGTGTTCCGCATCTTCAAACGCCTCCATCATCGCTCAGAATACCCCGGCAACGGTATCGGGCTCGCATTGTGTAAAAAAATTATGGAGCGTCACGGAGGAACGGTACGTTTTACCTCGGAAGAGGGCAAGGGCACCGCATTTTATTTATCTTTCCCTATCCATTCACAGGAGAATAGAAATGACCATGCGCAACGCCAGGCCAGTTGAAATCTTAATGGTGGAAGATAATCCAGGAGATGTAGAGCTTTCCATGGATGCATTGCACGAAGGCAAGCTGCTGAACTCCATTCATATCGCCCGCGACGGCGAGCAGGCGCTCGATTTTCTGTATAAACGCGGTAAGTTTACCCAAGCGCCTACGCCCGATATTATTCTGCTCGATCTTAACATGCCGCGCATGACCGGCATCGAAGTATTGAGCATCATCAAGGAGGATGACTCCATCAAACACATCCCGGTGGTGGTATTGACCAGCTCTGAGGCCGACCGCGATATTTTGCAATCTTACCGGCTGCACGCCAATTGTTATCTGGTGAAGCCCGTCGATATGGAGAAATTCCTCAGCGTCATTCAATCCTTTGAGCGTTTCTGGCTCCATTTGGTCGCTCTACCCGCCCACGAAATCAACCAGGAGGAACGCCTTGCCAATGGCTAACGTAAAACCGGATGACGCTTCCGAACAGACAGCCCGCGACCTGGACGCTTTTGTGTATGCCGTCTCTCATGATATGTCTGCGCCCATTCGTGCGGTAAGCGGATTCAGCCGTCTCATTCTGGATCGCACCGGCGACAATTTCGATATAAAAACACGCGAACAATTTGACTATATTATCCGCGCAGGGGAGGAAATGCAGGCCATGCTTACCGCCCTGACCGAATATTCGCGCCTGAGTACGCGCCCCAATCCTCCCGCAGAAACAGCGGTAGCGGAACTGATGGGAATGGTCGTGGAAGGCTTCGCCGAAAGGATCAGGGAAACCAACGCCAGTATAGAGATGGATATTGAGGATACGCTCACACTTTACGGCGACATCCCCCGCCTTATGCGATTATTTGAATGCCTCCTGGACAATGCCTTGCTTTACCGGGATCCTGATCGCCCTTTGAAAATACAGATTCTCGGCTGGCGGGATGAAAAATGCCTTCATCTCTCCGTGGCGGATAATGGCATTGGCATGTCCCCCAGCAATGAATTGCGTGAGCGTATTTTTCGCCCCTTCGGACGCCTGCACCGCCCGGAAGATTATCCCGGCATCGGAATGGGTCTCACCCTGGCAAAAAAAATCGCCGGACTCCATAATGGAACATTGGACTTCGACTCCACTCCTGGGGCAGGAAGCCAGTTCTTTTTAACTCTTCCTTCGCCTCCTGCGTCTTAGTCATGTATAGACCGCGACCTATAAACTATAGGTTGTGTATTTATTTGTTCGTGCTAGAATAGTGGCGCTTCTTTGTCTTATATACAACCACTAAGGGTGCGACATGTCTCATGCCAACGTACTTTACATTGAAGACAACCCGGCGGATGCGGAATTATTTTCCAACCTCATCAACCATGCGAGCAGCGGAAAAATGCATGTCGTAAGCGCGCAGCATTTAAGCGACGCCTGTAAAATGCTGGATGCCCATCCCTACAATGCCGTGCTGGTGGACTTAAATCTGAAGGAAGTTTCCGGAACGCATCCGGTGGCATTACTCAAACAACATTACCCTGACCTGCCCATTATCGTCCTCACCGGACAGGATGACGATCTGCTGGCCAGTAAAACCGTCCAGCTCGGGGCTCAGGATTTTATCGTAAAGGGCGCTGGAGACGGGCACGCGCTCAGCCGGAGCATTCATCATTCGATCCTGCGCCAACAGCATAACAACCAGCTTTTTTTCTCCACGAATTACGACGAAAGTACCACGCTCCCTAAATATCAGCTTTTCATGGAGCATTTACGCCATGCCATTGCACGCGCCCGACGCAAAAGAGAAGAGGCCGCCGTCATTCTGCTGGATATTGATGGTTTTTATAGTTTTGGACTGGAGAATGGATTTGAAATCAGTGAACGGGTGATGCAGGAATTAGCCATTCGTTTGAGCAGCACTATCCGCCAGAGTGATATTGCTGCCCGCTATGGGGCAGATAAAATGGTGCTTCTCATTGAAAGCCTGGAAAACGGCACCCAGGAATGCCTGCAGATAGCGGGAAAAATAATGCGTGCCCTTGAAACCCCGTTTCAGGCCGGGGGGCAACAGTTAAGCACCATTACCCTCTGCACGGGGATTGCTATTTTTCCTCATGCAGGCAACGATGAACAGGAAATTATTGGGGCTGCCCGTAAAGCACTGACGCACGCAAAAAAAAGGGGGGCGGGAAAAGTTGAAATTTATACGTCTGGAACGTAAGGGAGAAGAGATTACATGCCAACTGCAGCCAAGATACTTTATATTGAGGACAATCCAGGGGATTACGAATTGTTCTCAGAAATGCTCGAACAAGGGAGCGAAGGAGAAGTAAGCGTCAGCGGTACGCCGCGGCTCAGCGAGGCACTCAAACGCCTGGATGAAGACACTTTCTCCGCTGTCTTGCTCGATCTTAACCTGCTGGATATTTCCGGCATCCAGAGTGTGCGCATTCTCCATGAATCCTATCCCCATCTGCCCATTATCGTTTTTACGGGGATGGCTGAAGCCGAAGCCGAACAAGGCGCTTTTGCATCCGGAGCACAGGAATATCTGGTGAAAGGCAAGCAAAGCTCTGAGCAATTACTCCATAGCATTGCGCAATCCATTCGCCGCAAGAAAATGGAGGCGGAGTTCTTTTTCCGGTCTAACTACGACACGCTGACCCACCTGCCCAATATACTTCTGCTGGAAGAACATTTAAGGCAGGCTTTTGCACGCACGCGCCGCTATGAGAACCGTCCGGCGCTGATGTTGATAGAGATTCAGAACTATACGACCATCACGCATACATTCGGCCACGAGCAGACCGCTCTCTTGCTTTCTAGTTTTGCCACCAGCGTGAAACATATGCTGCGCGACAGCGATCTTCTGGCGCGCTGGGATGAAGGCTGCTTTGCCCTCCTGATGGATGACACGAAAAGCAAGGAACATTGCTACCGTGCGGCGCGACGGATCGGGGTAATGCTGCAACAGCCCATCCTCCTCGCGGGCGGAAAGATACATGTGGATATTTCTATCGGCGCCGCGCTTTTCTCTCCCCGCTATACGCACCACGGAGAGTTGGTGATTGCCGCGAAAGGGGCGCTGTACGAGGCGAGGGAACATTGCGGGGGGCTTTATATTCATGACCCCGTAACGGATGAATAAGACGCGCTATTTTCACCACGCTTTTGTGGAATAAAAAGAAAAGACGCTGTGCTGCAGAAAAAACTTTGGCACGCCCCCGGGTCGCGGGAGTAGGCTTTAATATGCACTCTTCGGCCTCTTCCTTTCCCTTATGCACGGCGCTCAGAGCATCGCTGCGAGGCTATAACGCCGCGACTTTCCGCGCTGACGTCATGGCGGCATTTGTCGTGGCGCTGGTTGCATTGCCGCTTTCGATGGCGCTTTCCATCGCCGTCGGGCTTCCTCCCCAGCACGGTCTTTATACCGCCATTGCCGCCGGAATCCTCACCCCTTTGCTGGGCGGGGCGCGCTTACAGGTCAGTGGGCCTACCGCCGCCTTTGTCGTGATCCTCGCCCCCATCGTAGAGCATTACGGGCTGCGCGGCATTATCTGGTGCACCATACTGGCAGGCGGCATCCTCCTGGGAATGGGGTTATCGCGCATGGGACGGCTGATCAATTACGTTCCCTACCCCGTCACCACGGGTTTTACCGCTGGCATTGCCGTGGTGCTGGCCACCCTGTCGCTCAATGATTTGTTCGGGCTGGGGCTGCATTTGCCCGTGGAAGGTTTTATCGCCAAATTCACCGCCATCGCCACGCATATGGATCAGTTGCGTCCCCATGAGCTGGCGGTAGGCCTTACCATGATTTTCTTTCTCTTCTACGCCCCGCGTGTAACTACGGTCGTTCCTTCGGCGATCATCGCCCTTCTCTTTGCCACGACGCTGAGCTTCCTGCTGGCGCGTTATGGGTATCCCGTGGAAACCCTGGCCAGCAGATTTTCCTACCTCACCCCCGAAGGCGTGATGCGGGCGGGCATCCCCCCTTATCCTCCTTTGCTGCATATTCCGGGCTTCTCCACCGATCCGCTTTTCGCCCTGCCCGATGCGGGGGAGCTTCGCCTGTGGTTGTTTCCGGCGCTGACCATTGCCATCCTTGCGGCATTGGAGTCCCTGCTTTCGGCCACCGTTGCCGACAGCATGGCGGGCACCCGGCACGACCCCAACGCGGAATTGAATGCGATCGGGATGGGCAATATTATGGCGGCACTGGTAGCGGGTATCCCGGCCACGGGCGCTATAGCGCGTACCGCCACCATGATTAACGCGGGCGGTAAAACGCCTCTGGCCTCATCCCTGCACGCGCTCATGGTGCTGGCGTTCATGATGGTGCTGGCTCCTTTCATCAACTACATCCCGATGTCCGCCTTGGCGGGTCTGCTGATCTACACCGCTTACCGTATGTCGCACTGGCGGCAGTTTATGCGGACGCTGCGCATCGCGCCGGGCAGTGACCGGGTAGTGCTGCTGGCGTGCTTTCTGCTTACGGTCTTCGTGGATATGGTGGCCGGTGTCGGGGTTGGTATGGTCGCCGCTTCCTTCCTGCTGATGAAGCGCGTTGCCGACGCCACCCATGTCGAGATGGAGATATCGGCACGCGGGGTGGACACTCCCTCTCTCCTCCAGAAGGCTCCCGAAGGCACCCTGATTTACCGCATTCGGGGACCGCTGTTTTTCGGCACGATTGAGAAGGCGTTGGATCGCACGCTCTTCAACCCTGAGCGGCTGAAATGCCTCATTCTCGATTTATCCCATGTGCCGTTTATCGACATGACCGGGCTGGTGGCACTGAAATCGTTGTTTGCGGCCATCGCCACCCCCGAACGCCAGGTGTATCTGGTCGGCGCCGCCCCGGAGGTGCGGGAGAAAATCGAGCAGAAAATGGTCGGCCACCCCGTCGGAGAGCATATTGGCTTCTGCCCTACTGTTGCCGATGCGCTGGCGGCGGAAAAACTGGCGCGTTAGGCTCTCTTCGCCAGCTTATCGAAGCTCATTCGGGCAAAAATCTCCCCCTGTGCACGCCATTTACGTCGTGTGGGCGTCCTTGTAAGCTTTGAGTACCGCCTGCATTCGCGAAATATGCCCCTTGCCCTGAGACTTGAAAAACTCCACCACTTCCCGCTCCAGCCGCAGATGCACTGACTGCCGCGCTTTGGGCATCACCAGCTTCGCTTTCGTCCAGTCCCATTCTATATCGCGCTCGTCTTCATCCGATGCAATGGCGGCTTCCAACTCCTCCTCGGTCATGGCGCGCATGGCGTCCCAATCGCTGCGGTCTTTGGATTTAAGCGCCTCTAACTCCTCACTCGTATAGCTGACAATACGCTCTTTTTTCTTCATCGCGCGCTCATAATGAGAAGTCATTACAGACTTTTGCTGCCAGATAGTAAACGGTTTGATAATCGTATTTTTGACCTAGTTTTGGTGTCCAGTACCGACCATGAGCTAACCAATGCCTGTATTTATAGGCACCCACTATATCGCCAACTGACTTACTTCCAAGAATCTTCCATTGTTGAAGAATATCGTCAACCAACGACGCCCTTTCTCCTTTTTCCTTGTAAATTTCACGAAAAGCTTTTGAGAGGTCGTCCTTTTTCTTGTCATAAACACGCTGCAAATAATCTACTCTTAACGCTGCTTCTAGTGCAGACAATACAGAGAATGCCATCAAACGATCATGCTCTAATAATCGAGCATCCCGCTCTTCCCAAAGTTCTTCTTCTGTATACCCTGCGAATTGCCTTTCATATTGCAATGAATCCTGACTGTAATATACCCTCAATGAGGATTCGACATCTCTATGATACTGAACGATATCTATAAGAGCCAGTTGCTGCCCGGAGAATACTACTTTTTTAGCCATTGATTACTTCGACGATCATATCGAAGAAAGACTCTTGGGTGAGGGGAAGAAGGCTGACTTGGGGAGGAGGAGTCGCTATTTTCCACTCCCGCTTATCAGCAGGCACAGAGCCATCTGACGGCATCCCAGACTCTACATAACGCTTTACTAGGGCTTCCTCCGCACTTGCCATATGCTCCACCAACACCAACCGCTTTATGCCTTTAGGGCCTTCCATATCCACGCGACCGCTAGCGCCAATAATATTTGTGCCTTTAGGAACAAACTTGATTTTATTGCTTCCAATTTGTAGGTGCAGCGATGGAGCTTTATATGTGCCGATATACTCCTCTGAAATATCCACTTCTTTATTATCTATGGATATTTCTTGATAAGAGCCTAAGAAAGACTGGATTGTTTTATAAAGTCCTTCAAGCTCTTTCAGCCATTCATCGCGTTTCTTATCCCAATCAATCGTAGGCAAGGCTGTTTTGCTTTGTTGGCTGATAAAGGATTTAAATTCTTCTTTTTGCATCTTGCCGTTCCATTATGTAATTATGTGCCATAATACAACTATTCTGAGCTCGTTTCAATCTATCCATCAGGCTCTCTTCGCCACTTTATACCCCGCATCTTCCAGCGGATGCTCCAGCTTATCGAGGAGTTCCTTCGGACACACCTGCCAGAAATGGCCGCGTGTGTAATCCCACTGACCCACAATATTCTGCGCATGGAGCGAACCTGTCTCGCGTGCGTGTTCTTCCACCAGATCGCGCAAAATACCTTCCCAATGCGAGGAGGCGAGGCGTTGCAGCACCACCGATTCGTCGTTCACCCGTTGCGGAAAGCCTCCTTCTTCATCGTACACGAAAGCCATGCCGCCGGTCATCCCCGCTGCGAAGTTATTGCCGACCGCACCCAGGATCACCGCTACGCCCCCGGTCATATATTCGCAGCCGTTTGAACCGCATCCCTCAATCACCACTTTGGCGCCGGAATTGCGCACGGCGAAACGCTCTCCCGCCTGTCCTGCGGCGAAAAGTTTTCCCGACGTGGCACCATACAGCACGGTATTGCCGATGATGGTATTGTCTTTCGTCACCAGACGCGACGAGGGCGGCGGCGCAACGACAATCGTGGCGCCGGACAGACCCTTGCCGACATAATCGTTCGCATCCCCCGCCACTTCGATACGCAGCCCATGCGCGGCAAACGCCCCCAGCGACTGCCCCGCCGAACCGCGCAGGCACAGGGTGAAGTGATCCGCCTGCAATTCTTCCGGCCTGAAGCTGCGCACAATCAGCGAGGAAAGCCGTGTGCCGATACTGCGGTGAGTATTTTGCACCGCATACGAGAGCTGTATTTTCTCCCCGCGCAGGATCATCTCCTTTGCGTCTTTGATGATGGTTTCGTCGAGCGACGGGGCGACTTCGTTGCGCTGGGTCATCGTGCAAATACTTGGCCCATCCCCCCGACGCGCCACCTGGGTAAAGAGCGGGCCCAGGTCAAGCGAATCCAGATCCGCGCCGCCCTGATGCACCTGGCGCAGCAGATCGGAGCGCCCCACGATTTCATCGAGCGTCTTAAAGCCAAGCTCCGCAAGAATCTCGCGCACTTCTTCGGCGAGGAAACTCATGAGGTTCACCACTTTCTCCACCGACCCGTCGAAATGTTTGCGCAGTTTCTCATCCTGCGTGCAAATACCGACAGGGCAGGTATTGCTATGGCACTGACGCACCAGAATGCATCCCATCGCTACCAGCGACATGGTGCCGATCGCATATTCCTCGGCACCTAGCATGGCGGCAATGACGATATCCCGCCCGGTCTTGAGTCCGCCGTCGGTTTGCAGCTTCACGCGATGGCGCAGGCCGTTCAGCGTCAATACCTGATGGGTTTCGGCCAGCCCCATTTCCCACGGAGCGCCCGCGTGTTTAATCGAGGAATACGGGCTGGCACCTGTGCCGCCCACATGACCGGCAATGATGATTTTATCCGCAAAGGCTTTGGCCACCCCGCTGGCAATCGTGCCGATACCCGACTGCGCCACCAGCTTGACGGAAACGATGGCGTCCGGGTTGATCTGTTTGAGGTCATAAATCAATTGCGCCAGATCCTCGATGGAATAAATATCGTGGTGCGGCGGCGGAGAAATCAGGGAAACCCCCGGGGTCGCATGGCGCAGACGGGCGATTTCCACCGTTACCTTGAAGCCGGGAAGCTGGCCGCCCTCGCCGGGTTTTGCACCCTGCGCCACCTTGATCTGGATTTCGCGGCAGTTGTTCAGATATTCCGCCGTCACCCCGAAACGCCCGGAAGCCACCTGCTTGATGCTGGAATTGGCGTTATCTCCATTCGCGTAGGGCTTATAACGCTCCGGCCCCTCACCGCCTTCACCCGAATTGCTGGCCGCGCCGATACGGTTCATCGCCACCGCCAGCGTCTCATGCGCTTCCGGGGACAACGCGCCCAGCGACATGGCGGGCGCGATAAACCGCTTCCGCAAGGAGGAAACGGACTCTACCCAGTCCAGCGGCACCGGCCCCCGGTCGGGGCGGAAATCCATGACATCGCGCAGATTAATGGGTGCCTGCGCATACACGCCCTGCGCAAAGCGTTTATATTGCTTGAAGCTTCCCGTCGCGCAGGCTGTCTGCAACACATGGATTAGCTCACCTTCCCAGGCGTGAGGTTCTCCCTGGGCGCGGTATTTATAGTACCCCCCTACCGGAAGGGGCGCCACTTTCCCCTCATGCCAGGCGATGCGATGCCCGGCCAGCACATGGTTTTCCAGCCCCCGCAACCCAATTCCCGAGATGCGCGAAATCAGGCCGGGGAAAAACTCCGCCACCAGCGAACGCGACAGGCCGATAGCGTCAAAATTGCGCCCTCCCCGATAAGACGAGACGACCGAGATACCCATCTTGGACATGATTTTCAGCAACCCGCCCGCCAACGCGCTGCGATAGTTCTCCAGCGCCGTCTCCAGGCTTATATCCCCAAAGAGTTTTTTTCCATGTGCCGCCGCCACGGACGCTTCCGCCAGATACGGATTGACCGCCGTCGCGCCCACGCCGATCAGCACCGCGAGCGAATGCACATCCAGCGTGGCCGAAGAACGCGCAATCAGGGACATCTTCTTGCGCATACTGGTGCGCACCATGTGCGTATGCAAAGCGCCCGCGGCCAGCACCATCGGAATCGCGCAATGGTTAGGCCCTGCATTTTCATCCGTAATGAAAATCGTGTGCGCCCCACGGGACAGCGCCGCATCCGCCGCCGCGAGCATGGTATCGATACCTCTGCGCAACGCATCGGGCGAACCATCGGCGTCAAACAGCGCATCGACCATCGCCGCCTTCCCGCGTTCTTCCAGATGCGCCCGCATCGCCTCATATTCAGCCGTCAATAATATGGGGGTGTCCGCGTGCATGATTTCGGATAAATCCGCCTGTTCGCCGAGGATGTTCTCAATGGGCCCAAAGCGGGTAATCAAACTCATCACACGGTATTCGCGCAACGGGTCGATAGGGGGATTGGTCACCTGCGAGAAATGCTGACGGAAATAATGATGCAGCCCCCGATACCGCCCCGACAATACCGCCAGCGGCGTATCGTCGCCCATGGAGCCGATCGCTTCCTTGCCGTCACGCACCATCGGCAACAGGATGGTTTCGATTTCCTCCAGCGTGTAGCCCGCGGCAAGCTGGCGGCGCGCAAGTTCCGTGTCGGAGAATACAGGCGCAAAAGCCCCCTCTTTTTCCCCTTCTTTTTGCGGCCTTCCCTGCATAATTTCCTGCAGCCGGACGATAGGCTGCACCCATTCCGCATAGGGATGCTCGCTCGCCAGCGCATCCTTAAGCTCAAAATCTTTCAGCAGTTTTCCGCGCTTCAGATCCACGGCGATCATTTCGCCCGGCCCCAGCCTGCCGCGTTCCAATACTTCCGCGCCTTTTACCGGCACCATACCCGTTTCCGAACCTAAAACCAGCAGACCGGAGTCGGTCACGGCATAGCGCACGGGACGAAGCCCTCCCCTGTCCATCCCGGCAAGCACCCAGCGTCCGTCGGTCGCCGCAATCGCCGCCGGTCCGTCCCACGGAGAGACAAGACAGTTACAATATTCAAAGAACTTCTTATGCATTTCCGGCACCGCGGGATCAAGCGACCAGGCGGGCGGAATCATCAATAATTTCGCCATCGGCAGCGATTTGCCTGAACGTACGAACAATTCCATCACGGAATCCAGCGCGCCGGTATCCGATGTGCCGGGAGGCACCACGGGAATCAGGTCATCCGCATATTCGCCCAGCACCCTGGAGCCGAAACTCGCTTCGTAGCTGCTCATCCAGTTGATATTGCCGCGCAGCGTGTTGATTTCGCCATTGTGCGCAAGCGTGCGGAAAGGCTGCGCCAAATGCCAGGCCGGATTCGTATTGGTGGAGAAACGCTGATGGAAAATACAATAGCTGGACGCAAAACGACGATCATTCAGGTCGGGATAAAACGTCGTGAGCTGTTCGGCGAGAAACAGGCCTTTATAAATAATATTGCGCGCCGACAAGGAGCAGACATAAAAATTCTGAATATGGCGTTCGCGGATTTCGTTTTCGATACGGCGGCGAATAATATATAGATTCTTCTCAAAGCTTTCTTCGTCTTCGTCGGCTTTCCCCGCGATGAAAATCTGCGTGATTTCCGGGCAGGAGGCGTTGGCGCTCTCCCCGATGACTTCCGTGTTAATAGGTACTTGCCGCCAGCAGTAAATCCCGTAGCCAAAACGGATAATTTCCGTCTCCACCACCAGCCGCGCTTCTTCCTGCGCCGCAAAGTCCTTCCGGGGAAGGAAAATCATGCCCACCGCAAAAGAGGCATCCTCCTCCACCGCATTGCCCACGCGCTGCAGATAGTCACGGAAAAAGACCTTGGGCAGCTCCAGATGGATGCCCGCACCGTCGCCGGTTTTCCCATCCGCATTCACCGCGCCGCGATGCCATACCGAACGCAATGCCTCGATCCCAAGCTCCACCACCTGGCGGCGCGGCTTGCCGTCTATGGCCGCAATCAGCCCGACACCACACGCATCATGCTCGTCTTCCGGATGATACAGACCTACCATATCCTCGTAACCCGCCATTGTCTTCATGCCGCCCGCCGTTGCTTTTCTTCTATATATTTCATGATTTCTGATGCCGCTTCGCGCCCGTCGGCAATCGCCCACACGACCAGCGAGGCACCGCGTACGATATCCCCGGCGGCGAAAACGCCATCCAGGGAGGTCATCATCTGCCTGTTCACTTTTAATGTCCCCCATTGCGAAAGCTGGAGCTGCATCTCGTTAAACGCCACCGGCAAATCTTCCGGCTCAAACCCCAGCGCCTTGATGACAAGGTCTGCGTCCATGCCAAATGCCCCGTCTTCAATAGGAACCGGGGAACGGCGGCCAGAGGCATCCGCGGGGCCCAACCGCATTTTACATACCCGTATTTCATCCACGCGCTTGCCTTTCTGGCTGCGGAATTCTTCAGGTGCGGAGAGCCAGACAAATTCCACGCCCTCTTCTTCGGCGCGCAACACTTCCTTGGCGGATCCCGGCATATTCTCCCGGTCGCGGCGATAAAGGCAGGTCACTTTCGTGGCGCCCTGACGCACCGCCGTGCGCACGCAATCCATCGCCGTATCGCCCCCGCCGATGACAATAACTTTTTTTCCTTTCGCATTCAGCTCGCCATTGGCAAACCGCTCCACTTTTTCCCCCAGCCCATGCTTATTGCTGGCAATCAGGTAATCCAGCGCCTCGACGATGCCGCCCAGATCGCTTCCTGGCAGCTTGGCATCGCGTGCCTTATAAACGCCCGTGGCAATTAACACCGCATCGTGACGCCCGCGCAACTCGGCAAACGAGAGGCCGTTGCCTATATCCGCCTCCAAATGAAACTGAATGCCGCTGTCGCGATATTGCTTCTCCCGTCGCGCCACCACTTCCTTTTCCAGCTTAAAATTGGGAATGCCGTATATCAACAGCCCGCCTACGCGGTCATAACGGTCATAGACATGCACCTCGCATCCGCTTCGCCGCAATTGTTCGGCCGCCGCCAGTCCTGCCGGCCCCGCGCCGATGATTCCCACGCTGTAACCGTTCTCCCGCTCCGGCGCGAACGTTTCCACCCAGCCTTCCTGCCAGGCGGTTTCCGTGATGTATTTTTCCACCGAGCCGATGGTGATAGCTCCAAAATCCTTCACCACGCAGCCCCCTTCGCAAAGGCGATCCTGGGGGCAGATACGTCCGCAGATTTCAGGAAATGTGTTCGTACGGGACGCCATTTCGTAGGCATCGCGCAGACGGCCTTCAGCGGTCAGACGCAACCAATCCGGGATATTATTATGTAAGGGGCAATGCACCTGACAAAACGGCACCCCGCATTGCAGGCACCGTTCGGATTGCGTCTGAGCGTTTTCCGGGCGAAACTCGCCATAGACTTCGTCGAAATCTTTTACGCGCTGCCGGGAGGGGCGCAATTCCGGGTATTTCTGCTCAGTTTTGTGATATTTTTGCATATCTTGTTCAATCCCTTTTTTTCTCCCATGCCCAGGGCGGCCTATCGGTATACACAAAAACGAAAGGCAGTTTAAGTATTTTTGTGCAATTGCACACACGGAAGGCGCAAAATACAACCTCCCGTTTTAGTTCATAGGGCGCAATTCTGGCGCAAAGAATTTTTCATTCCCATGGAAAGTCAATGCACTTCTTTGATTTATTTCAACATTCCATATGATTTTGTTGTGATGCAATTTACTCAAATTTAACCTAATGGTTTTATTGTCATATGCTTCAGGCTGGATAACAGCTTCCATTTTCCGGGGTCGTATGGCGCTACATCTGAAGCATATAGAAGAAGAATTGCCCACCCTTCCCTCCCCTTCTTTCCCCGATGCCGTGGGGAAGGAAGCGGCGCTCATTCTTCTGGCGGCACTGGAGACTATTTGTCAGAGCCTGCCTGCTGTCTCCGAAGAAGTGGAAACAAAAACCTCGGGATTGCGGGAACAGTTCGTTGCCCTTGCACAGTCTTCCACCCAACAGGCAAAAGATATTGAGGAAATCGTCGATCTGACGCAAACCGTGGAGATCGACGGAGAGCGCGTCAGCCTTGCCCATGCCTTCAGTATTTTTAATGAAACCCTCGAAAAAGCCGTCACGAAAATCGTGGATATTTCACGGCTGTCGGTGTCGATGGCCACCCAGTTTGACAGCGCCATTCACAATTTACAGGACATCAGCGGGTTTATTCAGACCATCCACGGCATTACGCGGCAAACCAAGCTTTTATCCATCAATGCCAGCATCGAGGCCGCCCGCGCCGGTAAGGACGGCGAAGGCTTCGCGGTAGTGGCTGAGGAGGTGAAGAAACTCTCCGAGCAGGTTTCCAGCCTTTCCTCTGTCATGGATCAGCGTGTGACGGAAATCTTGAACAATGTCGGCAAAAGCCATCAGACCCTTCAGCAGGTCACCGCCATTGATATGACGGACAACATGCTTCTGCAGGACCATGTACAAAAAATCATGGAACAGATTATCAGCCAGAATGAACGCATCAATATGGTGCTCAATCACGCGGTGCGCACCACGAAAGACTCCGCCCGGTCTATTTCTCAGAGCGTGGTGGCAATGCAGTTCCAGGATCACGTCGCACAGGTGCTGGGAAGCACATGCGCCGTCTTGAAGGAAGTCTCCGGCACGATCGGCGACTCTCATTCCGCGCACGACTTTGCGTCCGCGTCAGGCGCTGATACGGAACTGGTGGAAACGCTGGCGAAGGCGTTTTTGCTTAGCGAACTGAAGAAAAAATTTTTTGTGGCACTTCAGGCACGAGGCATCCAGTCTGATGCCGCACCCAGCCTGCCTGAAGACAACACGCAACCTGATGATGATATTGAACTATTTTGAGGATGTATGAGCAAAGGTTCTTCTGAATTCACGCTTCCCGCTTCATTGACCATTCACAATGCGGCAGAAATATTGCTTCAGTTGCGTGAGCATGACGACGCTGAAGAAATAACCCTGGTCGGCAGTGAGGTGGAAAATATTACTACCCCAGGACTGCAATTACTGGCTGCGTGCTGGCAGCAGGCGAAGAATGAGGAAACCGCTTTCCATATTATCGACCCCACACCGACACTGAAACAAACTCTCGTCTCGGCCGGTATGAATTATTTGCTGGATTGAAGGAGCAAGAACGATGGGCAAAAAAATTATCACGGTGGATGACTCCAAAACCATGCGCGAAATGGTGGCGTTTACACTCAAAAGCGCGGGCTACGACCTGGTGGAAGCCGAAGACGGGCAGGCGGCGCTCACTGTATTGCAAAAAGAGAAAGTGGATCTGGTCATCACCGATCTCAATATGCCCAATATGGATGGGCTGACGCTGATTCGCAATCTTCGCGGCCTGCCGGAGTATAAATTCACGCCTATCCTGATGCTCACCACGGAAGGAGACGCAGGGAAGAAAGAAGAAGGAAAATCCGCAGGCGCCAGCGGATGGATCGTCAAGCCCTTCAATCCGGAAAAACTGGTGCAGGTGGTGCAGCGTTTGTGCGCATAGGAAAAAGAAAGACGAGAAGCAGACCCGATGAATATAGACCTTGAACAATTCCGCACCACTTACATTAACGAGAGCATGGAACTGCTTTCGGATATGGAAGAAAAGCTGCTGGAAATAGAAAATGGCGATGACGATGTGGAGACATTGCACGCCATCTTCCGCTGCGTGCATTCCATCAAAGGCGGCGCGGGCGCGTTCGGGCTGGATCAGATTACCCGCTTTACCCATGAATTCGAGTATTTTCTCGACCATCTGCGTGAGGGAAAGCTCCATGTCGATGAACAGGTAATGGAGATTCTCTTCAAAGGCCGCGACATTGTGGAACATATGGTGGTGGCCGCACAGAACAATACTCCTTTGGCCGAGAATTTTGGGCATGAAGTAGCGGAGAAAATTGCCCGCATCAACCAGACGCAAGGAAGTAGCGCGGTTGCCGCGCCTAAAGAAAAGAAGGGCGAGAAGCCAGCCTCCGCCAGCAACACGGAAGAGGTGAATATTTACAGTATTCGCTTTGTCCCGCATGAGGATTTATTCACGACGGGCAATGAGCCTGTTCTCCTGTTCGGCGAGCTGTCTCGCATGGGCGATACCCGTGTGCAATGCCGCACGGACAAATTACCCGATCTTGAGCATCTCCATGCGGAGCAATGTTATCTCTGGTGGGAGATTGACCTGGACACCACCGCCGGGGAAAACGAGGTGCGCGAGGTTTTCGAATTCGTGGAAGATGTGTGCGATCTGGAGGTACTGCTGATTGGTGGCTACAGCCTGCCCTCCACCAGCGCGCCAAAACCGCAGCCTCTTTCAGAGCCTTCCTCGACAGAGAAGACAGCAGACGCCATACCGGTCACGCAAGATGCTTCGGAGACAGAAGCCCAGATAGCAAAAGCGCAACCCGCCGCCACCATCCGCGTAGATCTCGACAAAATAGACCGACTCGTCAATATGGTGGGCGAACTGGTGATTACGCAGGGAATGCTCTACATGCAGGCGCAGCGCATCCCACGCGATACCTATCCGGAAATCTTAATGGGAGTGGAAGAGCTTGCCCAGCATACACGGGAATTGCAGGAGGCCGTCATGGCGGTACGGATGCAGCCGGTGAAATCTATCTTTGCCCGGATGCCGCGTATCGTCCGCGATCTCTCCAAGAAGCTGGGGAAAAACATTCGCCTGGAAATGAGCGGGGAAAACACCGAGGTGGATAAAGCAATCATTGAACAGCTTTCCGATCCCCTTACCCATATGATCCGAAACTCCATCGACCATGGCATTGAGTCCCCCGAGAAACGCCGCGAGATGAACAAACCGGATCAGGGGCGCATCCACCTCTCCGCAGCGAGCGTAGGCGGTCGTATCGAGATTTGCATTGAAGACGATGGCGGTGGCGTCAACCGCCAGCGCGTCAAAGAGCTTGCCATTACCAAGGGTCTGATCGCTGAAAACAGCAACCTGACGCCGGAAGAAATTGACCATCTGATTTTTGCGCCCGGCTTTTCGACGGCTGAGAAGGTGACGGATGTTTCCGGACGCGGCGTGGGTATGGATGTGGTGCGCAAGAATATTGAAAGCATCGGCGGCACGACGTCGGTGGAAAGCACGCCCGGCAAAGGGTCGCGCTTCGTTATTTCCCTGCCCTTGACGCTGGCGATTCTGGACGGCATGGCCGTACGCTGCGGACGCGAGCAATACATCATTCCCATCGCCAATATCATCGAGACCATGCGCCCCTCCTCTTCTTCCCTCAGCCATCTGGCCACGGGGATCGACGTGATCAATGTACGCGGAGAGTTTATCCCGCTTGTTTACCTCTATCAGGTATTCTCCATTTCCGGCACGGAGAAGAACGCAAGCAAAGGGCTTGTCGTGCTGGTGGAAAACGGCAAGGAGAAATTCGGCATCGTGGTGGACGAACTTATCGGCCAGCAGCAGGTGGTCATCAAGAGTCTGGAGCAGAATTCCGATCCGGTGGAGGGTATTTCCGGCGCCACCATTTTAGGAGACGGCAAAGTATCGCTGATTCTCGATACCGTTGCCTTGTATCGCATTGGCATTACCGCCAGCCGCGATCACCTTCATTCACTCAAAGCGAGCGCATGAGGAGGAAAAACGATGAGAGACAAGAAAAACAAGGAGACCCGCCATGTCTGAGACCGCCGCACTCGATGCCAACGAAGCCATGCACGCGCTCGATACCGAGACCCTCCAGTTCCTCACCTTTACCCTGGGACAGGATGAATATGGTGTCGATATTATGAGTGTGCGTGAAATCAAAGCATGGAGCGATGTCACGCGCCTGCCCAACGCGCCGAAATTTATGCTGGGCGTCATGAACCTGCGAGGGTTGATTATTCCTATCTTCGATCTGCGCGCCCGGTTCAGCGGCGAGTTCACCCAGACGCACCCCAAGAATGTCATTATCGTCGTCGCGCTGGAGAAACGCCTGATCGGCATTCTGGTCGATGCGGTATCCGATATCGTCGATACGGTGCCCGGCGAAATCAAACCCCCGCCCTCTGCCGATCTCAATATTGACGAACGGTATGTCCACGGCCTGATTTCTTTGAAAGAACGCATGATCGTCGTGCTGGATATCGAGCATTTATTTGATAAGGAAGCCCTCGCAAAAATGCCAACGCACGATCACGATATACCCAAACTATCCACCCTGGAATAAGCCCCTCATACTTTTATCTATAGGAGTGTACCATGTTACATAAATTATTCGAAACCGCAGAAACCAGCCGTATGAGAACCGCATTGGGCTCTATTTCAAGCAACCTGATGATGGCGGATGAAAGCTACAACATCGTTTACATGAACCCGGCGCTCATCGCGTTTCTTAAAGAGGCCGAGGACGATATCAAGAAAGCCCTGCCCGACTTTAACGTGGATCGCTTGATCGGCACCAATATGGACGTCTTCCATAAGGATCCATCCCATCAGCGCAAGATGCTCAGCAAGCTGGATCGCAAGTATGAAACCTCCATCCTCGTGGGCGGGCGCTCCTTCAACCTTATCGCCGCACCCGTCTATGGCAGAAACAAGAAGCGGCAGGGCACGGTCGTCGAATGGCAGGACGGCGCGGCCAAGGGTCAGGTGGATGCCATCAACCGTTCGCAGGCGGTGATCGAATTTCATATGGACGGCACGATTATTACCGCCAATGAGAATTTTCTGGCAACCATGGGCTACACGCTCGAGGAAATTAAAGGAAAGCATCACTCCATTTTTGCCGACCCGACCTATGCGGCCAGCCAGGAATACAAAGAATTCTGGGAGAAACTGCGCCGCGGCGAATACGATGCCGGGGAATATAAGCGCCAGGGCAAAGGAGGCAGGGAAATCTGGATTCAGGGGTCTTATAACCCCATTATCGACCTGAAGGGAAAGCCGGTAAAAGTCGTGAAATACGCAAGCGACATTACCCAGCAGAAGCTCGTGGCCATGGCGGCGATCCAGCAGAAACTGGCGCTGGATACCTGCACGTCCAACGTCATGATGGCCGACGCAAACTTTAACATTATCTATATGAATGACTCCCTGAAGCGTTTTCTTAAAGAGGCGGAAGAAGATATCCGCAAAGAATTGCCTCGCTTCGACGTAGAGAAATTGATCGGCGCCAATATCGACGTGTTCCACAAGAACCCCTCCCACCAGCGCACCATGCTCAGTAAGCTGGACGGGGAATACAGAACCTCTATTTTGGTGAGTGGCCGCTCGTTTAATCTGGTGGCCAATCCTATTTTCGATGAACGGGGGACACGGCTTGGCACCTGCGTGGAGTGGCAGGATGGCATCGCTCTGGGCATGGCGGAGGCCATCAATAAGTCTCAGGCCGTCATTGAGTTTTACCCGGACGGCACCATTATCAAAGCCAATGACAACTTCCTGGGCGTCATGGGGTATGCATCCGAAGAGATTGAGAAAAAGCATCATTCCATGTTTGTGGATCGGGCGTATGCATCCAGTCCGGAATATCGGCAATTCTGGGAAGCGTTGAACCGGGGTCAGGCTCAGACAGGAGAGTTCAAACGCCTGGGAAAAGACAACAGGGAAATCTGGATTCAGGCCTCGTATAACCCCATTCTGGACTTGCGGGGGAAAGTGGTGCGCGTCATTAAAACCGCCACCGATGTTACCGAGATGGTCACGACCCGTCTGGAGAATGAGCGCGGTATGATTGAAGCCGTGAGGGTCATGAACGAAGTGGCCGAAGGCAGCCTTATGCAGCGAATGGAAGGCGATTACACGGGCGCATTCGGAGATATCAAGCGCGCCCTGAACGCCACCATCGACAAGTTAATCGAAGTCGTTACCGGCATCAAAGAGGCCACCGATTCCGTCAATAGCGCGGCCTCGGAAATTGCCTCGGGCAGCCAGGATCTCTCCACCCGGACGGAGAATCAGGCTTCGTCGCTGGAGGAAACCGCCGCGTCGATGGAAGAAATCACCGGCACCGTCCAGAGCAACGCAGAAAACTCCAAGCAGGCCAACGATCTTTCCGCAGAGGCCCGTCAGGTGGCGGAAAAAGGCGGCGGCGTGGTCAGCACCGCGATCGAGGCCATGGGACGCATTGAAGCCTCTTCACAGAAAATCTCTGATATTATCGGGGTGATCGATGAAATCGCCTTCCAGACCAACCTGCTGGCGCTGAATGCGGCGGTGGAAGCCGCACGGGCCGGTGAAGCCGGAAAAGGATTCGCGGTCGTCGCTTCCGAAGTACGTTCGCTGGCCGGTCGCTCCGCTTCCGCCTCCAAGGAAATTAAGGCCTTGATCCAGCAGAGCGTGGAGCAGGTCAAGAGCGGTTCGCAGCTGGTCAACCAGACCGGCACCACCCTGGAGGGGATCGTTACGTCCGTCAATAAAGTGGCGGATATTATCGCGGCCATTGCAGACGCCAGCCGCGAACAATCCAGCGGCATTTCAGAGATCAATACGGCCGTCGCCCAGATGGATGAAATGACGCAGCAAAACGCGGCTTTAGTGCAGGAAACCACGGCGGCGGCGCAATCGCTGGCACAGAAAGGGATTGAGCTGAACCGCTTAATTTCTTTCTTCACGGTGGATGAGAACGAGAGCAGCTCTTTTGGTGCACAGAATGATCGGGTCGCTCCTATCAGCTATACCAACAGCCACAAAGCGCCCGCACTGAAAAAGCCCTCACCCGCAGTCATTGCCAAGAAAGCTGCGTCCGCAGCCAATGGCCATGCTCACCATGCGGGAGACGGATGGGAGGAGTTCTAGGCCTTGGCGAATGCGACTGCACAGCAGCGGGAGTTTGCTTATACGGATGCGGATTTCCGGTATGTCGTAGAGCAGGCAAAGCGCCATGCGGGGATCGCTCTGGCCGATCATAAGCGCGACATGGTGTATTCACGCCTTGCGCGCCGGGTACGCGCCCTGGGATTATCGAGCATCCGGGAATATTGCGATCTGCTGGAGAGTGCGCGGCAACATGAAGAGATAGGACATTTCGTCAATGCCATTACTACCAACCTCACCAGCTTTTACCGTGAGGCACACCATTTCATACACCTCAAAGAACAGCTCGCCAAGGCACGCAAAGGCCAGCGCATACGTCTGTGGTCAGCCGGATGTTCCGCCGGGATGGAGCCTTACACCATGGCATTGACCGCGATAGAGGCGCTGGGCAATCTGCAACAGTACGACATCAGGATTCTTGCCACCGATATCGACACCAATATCCTGGATCGTGCTGCGCGGGGTATGTACCCCCAGCAGGACATGGAAAAAGTGCCCCGCGAATTATTGATGAAATTCTTTGCGCGTCGGGAGGAAGGAAAAGAGGTCTTCTACGAAGCGGGAGAAGAGCTCAAGCGCATCATCGCCTTCAAGCCCCTTAATCTGATGGGCGAATGGCCGATGAAAGGGCCTTTTGACGCCATCTTCTGCCGCAATGTCATGATCTATTTCGACAAACCCACTCAGGACAGGCTTCTGACCCGTTTTGGACGGTTGCTTGCACCGCAGGCCTACCTCTATCTCGGTCATTCGGAGAGCGTGCGCGGCCTGGAAGCCACCTTCCGTCTTCTCAACAACACCATCTATCAGAAGGTGGGGTAAGCGGCATGGCGTTCCAGCGGCGAACTGATACTGAAAAATTCGTTGTCGGCGCGATGGATGACGACACCATGCGCCGCTATTACGACGAGGTGCAGGAATGCACCGTCATCAAGCTTTTCACGGGCGGATGTTACGTTACCGATCAGCCGGAGGAATTGATCATCACGATTCTCGGCTCCTGTATCGCCGCCTGTATTCGTGATCCCTTTGCCCATGTGGGAGGAATGAACCATTTTCTCTTACCCGGCGACGGATACGCGCAAGACGCCCAGTCCATGCGGTTTGGCAGTTTCTCCATGGAGCAGCTTATCAACGAGCTGATGAAACGCGGGGCACGAAAAGAACGATTGGAGGTAAAGATTTTCGGGGGCGGCAATGTGATGGCTGGCTTGAGTGATGTCGGTCAGCGCAATATCCAGTTCGTCCACCAGTTCCTGAGAACAGAAAACATCCCCATCGTCGCTGAGGATGTAGGTGGCCCCTATCCACGGCGCGTCCATTACGCCCCGGATACAGGAAAGGTACTGTTACGCAAGCTTCGCCGCACGGACGATCTTGCCGTAGCCACGGAGGAGCAAACCTATTTGCAGAAAATTTCTTCCAAACCCACGGGTGGGGATGTGGAGTTGTTTACATGAGGAAACATCGTGCCTAATAACATTCGCGTTATCATCATCGACGACTCCGCATTGGTGCGCAATTTGCTGGCAAGCATTCTTGGCGCGGATCCCGTCATTGAAGTGGTGGCCACCGCAGGCGACCCCTACGAAGCACGCGAGAAGATCAAGCATTATAATCCCGATGTCGTGACGCTGGACATAGAAATGCCCAAAATGAGCGGGTTGGAGTTTTTGGAGAAAATCATGAAGCTCCGCCCGATGCCGGTGGTGATGATTTCCTCTCTTACCCAGCGGGGTGCGGAAGAAACCATCCGTGCGATGGAAATCGGCGCCGTCGACACCATTGCCAAACCCACCCAGAACCTCGATACCGGACTGGCAGAAATCTCCGCCGAGATTATCGCCAAAGTAAAAGCAGCATCCATGACCAGGCCGCGCTACAGCGCATCTGAAGAGACGGCCAGAAATATGGTTTCGCATACGCCAGGGCTGAAGAACCGGGGGCAGGTTATCGCCATTGGCGCCTCGACCGGGGGAGTGGAAGCCATCCGCGATATTTTCTCCCGCCTCCCCTCTACCCTGCCGCCCATCGTCGTTACCCAGCATATGCCCGCGAGTTTCATGGCCTCTTTTGCTCATCGCCTCAACCGTGTCTCCAAGCTGGAAGTGATGCTTGCCGCAGAGGGGGAAGCATTAAGACCCGGCCACGCCTATATTGCACCAGGAGATCATCATCTGACATTTGTCGCACGCGGCGCGGGCTATCTCTGCCATATCGGCCAGCAAGGCAAAGTCAGTGGCCATTGCCCCTCGGTGGATGTAATGTTTCATTCTATAGCGCAGGCTGCAGGAGAAAAAGTGGTGGGCGCGCTTTTGACCGGTATGGGGTCAGACGGAGCAAAAGGTCTGCTGGCCATCCGTCAGGCAGGCGGCTACACGCTGGGTCAGAATGAAAGCTCCTGCGTGGTTTACGGAATGCCCAAGAAAGCGTATGAATTAGGAGCGGTCACGAAACAAGTGGCGCTTGACGATATGGCGCACGCGATTGTGGCCGCATGTTAGATAGGGTAAAAAAAAGGAACACACCATGTCCCGGCCAGACAGGATAAAGATGTACAGGAAGCAGGCATACCAGGCACACTTACTCCCGGCTATTCAGAGTAAGTACCAGAAACGAAGGAGAACGTCATGAACATCACTTCACACCACGAAGGCAATAGCCTGAAAGTTTCGCTCAGCGGCAAACTGACATTTTCCGATAACGCCGCGTTTCAGTCCCTTACGCAAATGCAAAGCGAACACCAGGTTCAGCAGATTGACATCCTTCTCAATAATCTGGATTATATCGATTCATCCGGCATCGGGATGTTATTGGTGCTGAAAGAAAAATGCGATGAGATCGGCGCGACCATGACCCTGTCCCAGCCCAAAGGACAGGTGGCAAAAATCCTGCGCATCGCCTGCATCGACCGGGTGATCCCCATTCTACCCTAAAAACCGGATGATTCGTGTGTCTTCTTTTGCGGCAGAAGAACTGTTTTATAGGGGAAAGTTTTTCTCACTACTTCCACATCCAGCGGCACCTGGATATACTCACCTTTTCGCCACATTTCCACCTGATCCAGAAAATTCTCGCTATTGAGCCAGCCATCCTGCCCCCCCAGCAGCGAAAAGTAATTGGCATTATTATCGCTCATATCGGAAATATGGCGCGACTGCGCCCCATAAAACGCTCCATGCGGTTCGTCGTCAATCAAACCATGCGCCTGCTTCATGACCGTTTCGCGTGAGCCGGGTGTGGGCAGGTCGTCGAACACATAGCGGTCGCCAATCACCGGAATATTGGCCATGACATGCTTTACTTCCAGCCGGTGCGCATCGCCCCAGCTATCATAACGGCGCAGCAGCGTATCCGCCTCACGCAACGCGGTAATATACACTTTGCGCAGGGTCTTTTCATCTGCATCCCCGGTCTTATTGAGCAGGAAGTCATCGAAATACGCCGAGGCAGATAACGCTTTCAGCTCGTCTTCACTATCCAGCGCCTTGTAAAGCGCCCGGGCGAAACAGGCGATAAACGCCTGATAGGCCAGCGCCCCGCGGGAATCGGCATAATAATATCCATCCCAGGCGCGCATGGTCTGGGTGGCGACGCTTTCTCCTACATCAAGCGTCTTCATGCGCTCCAGCAACGCATCGCGCACGATGAGGCTGGAGGAAGAAAACACGTCCCGCTGCATTTGCTTTAAACGCTCCACGTCCATCTTGCCCCAATAGCGGATAATATCCGCCAGACGCTGGGCGCGATCAGGCGGGGCGAAGAAATAACCCACCGCCACCGTGCCTTCGGGCGTAGGATTATTGGCCGACACCAGGAACCCTTCATGGGGGATAAATTCGGAAGGCAGTCCATCGGCGTGGACGACACGATCCCACGCCGTGTTATAGTTGGCAAGACTCGAGAAAATATCACGCGGCGTTTTCTCTGTGCGGTGCGGCACCTGGGTTGCCGACAGACGCCCGATATTACCGTCCCTGTCGGCATACAGCATATTGAGCGCAGGGATGGCGTAAGTTTCGTAAGCGGCGCTGAACTCCCGCCAGTTATGCGCATGATTGACCCGCAGCATCGCCGTGATTTCATCGCTCATTCCATGCCCCACCCATTTCAACGCCACGGTCTTTTTTCCGACTTTAGGAATCAACGGCGCGTCGGAAATCACCGGCCCCCAGGGGGAGGTGCGGTAGGTAATGCGCGTGGGAAACCAGAAACGATTTTTAATCATCTCCGTATGGTGGGTGAGAAGTTTTTTGTCTACCCCCGTAATATCGTACAGATCGCTGTTAGCGGCGTGGAGATTGGTGCCTCCCCAGGCGATGTCACGGTTACGGCCAAAGGCGAATACCGGCAGTGTGGGTGCCATCATCCCCACGACATTATACGAAGGGGATTTCAGTCCGACGACAAACCACAGATTGGGAAGAGTCAGCCCCAGATGGGGATCGCTGGCAATCATCGACGCCCCGGTAAGGCTGCGCGAAGGAGCCACCACCACCGAATTGCTGCCCAGCTCGGAAGAGCTCCAGATCATATCCAGCAACACATGAAGCTGATCCGCGTCGTGCTTCTCCAGTGACTGCCTGTTCAATTCATGAATGATATTCTCACGGATGCGATCCTTGCTGTAAATGCGTCCGCTGCCCGCATCCAGCATCACATTCCATATCGTTTCCCATTTCGGGCTGTCGCGGTACTGCAAGAGCGTAAACCAGATAAGCCAGCTATAATCCGTCCCCGCCAGTCGCCCCACCGCATATAGATCTTCCGGTTTCCATGGTTCGCGCTTCAGGGCGAATACCCGAAACTCGTGCGGCTCATCTTTCATCTGCACCATATAATCATTGATGCCGTCGGTGAAACGATCCATCCAGCGTTTTGTTTCCAGCGGCGCGGCCTCATATACGGCGTGGGCGGATTTAGGGTAGTTGAGAACACGCAGGGTAGCATCCACGGAGTTGGCGACTGGCCCGGCAATTTCCGACAGCCTTCCATACACCAGCCGCCGCGCCAGCTCCATTTGCCCCAGCCGCAGATGCGCATGTATCATACCCAAAGCATAGGCAGCGTCATCGTCCGTTTGAGCCTCTACATACGGCGTCTGATGCGCATTCCAGTAAATGGTCACCGGCTTTCGGACATGAAGCCCCTGGGTTGGAAACATGGCAAGGCGTTGCTGTGTGGTGGTTGGCTCGGGCAGCGGCTTGAGCAGGTCTTTGGCCACCAATAGCACCGGAGTAATCAGGACGAGCAGAACATACAGCGCCAGATAACGCACGCCCAGGTATTTTCTGCGCTTGGGACGCTTCATCCATTCCCCCTTCTCACCGGCTTGAAGCAGCGCATCACGATATAAAGCGTCAGCGCGCTGAAACTATGCCAGAGAAAATGCGTGCCTTCCAGCCAGCGGTCACACAGCGGCATATCCACGATGCGAAACAGAATGGCCAGGGCAAATACAAGCGCGGCAAAAAAGCACAGGCGCGCCTGCCTGGGATAGCGTTGCCCTACCATCACCCCTGCATATATCAGCCATAACGCTACGGGAACGAAGGCGTTGCTTTTTTGTAGAAACACCTCGTTGCCCACGCGAGAGGCCAGCCCCATGGCCACCATTAACCCGACAATATCGTACGCGATACGCCGACGCGACCAGCTGGTGAATTTCTTGAGGAAGATGCATTGAAACACGAAGAGGAAGGTGAAGATCGGCAGAACGTCCAGCGCCAAAGCCCAGCGTTGCTGATAGGTATGCCATAAGGTGCTGCCAATACCGATGAGAATGCATAGCGGCACGGTCGGCCATATCAAAGCCCAGCGAGGATGGGACGGCGGCACCATGCGGTAGATGAAATAGGCGACGAAGGGAAATGCGACGCTGCTGAAAGTATTGAGCGGCTGAGTCGTAAAAAGAAACTCTGAAAATTCGCAGTAGGTAAAGTCTAGCATACTCCCGTACAGTTCAAGATAACTCCTATGATGTAATTCTATCATAGGCCGTTAATAAATACACCCGCAAAATGTAAATTGCGCTGCGGCGCAGCATCGTTTTGGTGCGTTGCAAAATGTTATGCGCGCACCAGACGGTGATAGGCCTGCATCAGTTGCTCGGTCACCGGGCCGACAGTAAAATGATGATCGCCGATCTGACCTACCGGCGTAATCTCCGCGGCGGTGCCCGTCAAAAAGACTTCCTGCGTCTGCCCCAGCTCTTCGGGCATGATGTGACGCTCTATCACTTCCAGCCCCGCTTCTTTCGCCAGCCCGATGACGGTACGCCGCGTAATGCCGTCGAGAAAACAATCCGGCGTGGGGGTATGAATTTTTCCATCCATTATAAGAAACACATTGGCGCCGGTCGCTTCTGCAATATAGCCCCGGTAATCGAGCATCAACGCATCTTCGAAGCCTTCGCGCTCCGCCTGATGCTTGCTGATGGTGCAGATCATATACAGCCCCGCCGCCTTGCTTGCAGTCGGCGCGGTATTGGGAGCCGGGCGCGCCCAGGGGGAAATCTTCAGTTTGAGTCCGCGTTTTCTCGCTTCATCCGAGAAATAGGCCGGCCATGTCCACGCCGCGACCGCCACATGGATTTTGGTTGCCTGCGCCGATATGGCCATCATCTCACTACCGCGCCAGGCCACCGGACGTACATAGCCATTCTCCACCTGATTGGCCTTCACCACTTCCATCGTCACCGCATCCAATTCTTCCGCGCTGTAGGGCACGGAAAACCCGAGCAGATCCCCGGAGTGAATCAGCCGCTCGCTATGCTCCCGCAGCTTAAATACCTTGCCGCCATAGACGCGCTCTCCCTCGAAAACGCAGCTTCCGTAGTGCAGCCCGTGCGAAAGCACATGCAGCCTGGCTTCCCGCCAGGGCAGCAGAGCGCCGTCATACCAGATAAATCCATCCCGATCGTCGAAAGGTAATATACTCATAGCCAGTTCGTTCTCCTCATAGCATGATGGCTGAGATGTGCCTGCCGTAATCAGGCTCTCCCAGTTTGGTCGTTCGGCGGTAGCTGAAGAAATCATTTTTCCTTGAAAACGTATCCATAGCAAGCAGATTTATTCGCTCGATGCCCGCAGCCGACAGTTTGCCCGCCACATAGGACTTCAGGTCAAACTGCCAGCGTCCGGATGCATTGGGAAGAAAATATTGCACGTTTGTCCCCGCTTCCTCCAGCAACACTCCCCGCAAATCGTCGCCGACTTCATACGAATCCTGCGCGATGGAGGGGCCAATCGCGGCGAGTATGTTCTCCGGCTTCGCCTGGAGCGCCCGCATCGCCTCCACGGTCGCCCCCAGAATGCCGCGGTGCGCGCCCTTCCATCCCGCATGTGCCGCGCCAATCACGCCCGCCTGCCTGTCCGCAAACAATACCGGCACGCAATCGGCGGTGAGAATCCCCAATATCGTCCCCGGCCTGTCTGTCACCATCCCGTCCGCCTGCGGCCCTTCGCCCATCTCCCAGGGCGCTTCTACCGTTACGACTTCCGCCCCGTGTACCTGGTGGCACGTCAGTACGGGCGCATCCGGCGCACCCAGCGCCGCGGCGACGCGCCGACGGTTTTCCCCCACATGCTCACGCACGTCTTTCGAACCCGAGCCGCAATTGAGCGTGGCGTATATCCCCTCACTCACCCCGCCCCTTCGGGTGAAGAAGCCGTGAACCACGCCCGCATCTTTTAAAGACTCGCTGGAGAAAAATTCCATAAAAACACCTCCGGTGATTCCGTTTACTCCCCCGCCTCAAACCCGGCGGGTGTAATCCGCCCATCACTGGTAAAGGCCAGCACTTTGAAGAGGTCGCCCATTTCGTGCGGCGAGATCAGGCGCTTCAGGCCAGCGACGATATCGTCCTGCTGCTGCGGGCTGGCACGCGACAACAGCGCCTCCGCCCTCAGCTCCGCGCCGATGCGCCTCAGAAACTCCCCCTGCTTTAGGGGGCCAAAGGTGGCAATGCCATGATCGTCAAACGCATCGGCAAGGAGATCGAAATCCACATGCGCGGTAATATCGGCGCTACCGGGTTCCTCCAGCACCGGAAAAAACCCATGCCCCTTCACCGCCTGCAATGTATTGCCCCGGCTGCCCCCGCTATATCCGTAATCCACAATCAGCCCGCCGCCGCCGAACTGCCCCAGATGCGCGGCCAGATCGTGGACGACGCCCCGTGCCTGCGGGCAGGATTCCACCACGACTTCGTCATCGCTATACGCCCCGCCCTTGATCAGGCGGATGCCGATTTCCTGAATCACGAAACAGAGCTTGTGTTTATCTTCCGTATCTCTATCCACCAGTTTTTCCTTCAGCCCTTCGGCGGTGCGGACGAACTGGCGTATGGGCAATGCATCGAAAAACTCATTGGCAATGATAATGGCGGGCATCTCGGGCAGCTCGCGCACATCTTTCTGCCATGAAATGCGCGAATGCGATTCCCTCAGCACCGCCTTTTGAAAGCGCGTTAAGGTGGGGCTGGTTTCCACCATCACCACACAGAGCGCGTCGTGAAATCCGGGCACATGCGCCGTGGCGCGCAGCATGTCTTTCATTAGCGTGCCGCGGCCTGGCCCCAACTCCACCAACGCAATGTCCTGCGCGCCAAGCTGGTGCCACAGCGTCGCCGCCCAGGCTCCCAGCAGCTCCCCGAATATCTGGCTGATTTCGGGCGCCGTAACGAAGTCCCCCTGCCGCCCGAACGGATCCTGCTTCATGTAATAGCCGAATTCCTCGTGGCCGAGCGCGAGCTGCATATACTCGGCAACCGTAAGCGGGCCTTTTTCGTCAATGGTATGCAGTATGATGTCTTTAAGCGTCATGCGGGAGCGGGTGCGGATGGACGGGAACGAGCCATCAGATAAGCACCAAGCAGAATCATTGGCAAGGAAAGAAGCTGCCCCATACTCAGCCCGAAGGCAAGAAACCCAAGCTGTATGTCCGGTTCACGAAAGAACTCCACCGAGAATCGCGCCATGCCATACCCGGCAAGAAACAATCCGCTGAGCAATCGGGGGCGGTCGTACGCTTTCGTGTGATGCGACACGCCATAGAGCACCACGAAGAGAAGCACACCCTCCAATGCCGCTTCATAGAGCTGGCTGGGATGCCGCGCAACCGGCCCTCCGCGAGGAAAGACCATACCCAGCGGGGAATCCGTCACCCGGCCAAAAAGTTCGCCGTTGATGAAATTGGCGAGCCTGCCGAAAAACAACCCTATCGGCGTCGCCGTCGCGGCGAGATCCATTACCCGCCAGAAAGCAAGCCCCTGCTTCTTACAAAAGAAGAAGAACGCCACGATCACCCCGATCATCCCGCCATGGAAGGACATGCCCCCCTGCCATACCATCGGAATTTCCTGCAGGTGCGCGAGATAGTAAGGGGCATTATAAAAGAGGACGTACCCCAGACGCCCCCCCAGCATCACGCCCACCACCGCCCAGAAAATCAGGTCTTCGAGCTGTTTTTTGGAAAGCGGCGGTGTTTCCATGCGCATTATCTGACGCCTGATATATAACCAGCCCAGAAGTATCCCCGCCAGATACGCCAGCGCGTACCAGCGTATATGCACAGGACCCACAGCAATGGCGACCGGGTCGATATGGGGAAAGGTGAGCGTCATAATTATACGATGTATGGACTATACGCTTTATTTGTGGCGCGCAATCCATAACTTGTCATGAAACGGTCACAGTTTCTTGTTAATAAATTGTAAGATTTACTAGCCAGTGAAGATATGGAGAGTTCCCGTGACGTCTTCTGTCCCAACCTATGTGTTACACGGTGCAGCGTTTGTAAATGTGCAGGGCGACGAACACATCCGGGCAACGCCTGGACAAAGCCTTGCCCAGGCGGTCGAAAGCATCCGTACGCCCGCGAATATCATACTGGCAGCTCACGGTCAGCCGGAAGGCACTTTTTTGTGGAATCTGGAGGAAAAACTCCCCTACGCCGACCTGCTGCGTGCTCTGCCGCGTGAGGGCGTGCATTCGGTGACGATTACCAGTTGCTACGGCGCAATGGCACTGAGCGATGAGAACCTGCGGGCGTCTCCCCCCGGTGCCATCATCCAAACCATTGTCAGCGAGTCGAGCAAAGGGATTTTCGGTTTCACCAAACGCCTGGGCGACGAATCGCAGAACGTCACCCGTCCAATGGATAAATTTATCGTGGCGTTGGATAATTTCGATCCGGAGGATTACGAGCGTCAGATTCGTTATTTAAATGAAACCTATCACGAAAACAGCGACCCCAGCCCCGATCATGCCCTGCCACACGTCATCGGCATCGGGGGTTCGAATCCGCAACGTATCGACCTCGATGACAAAGTCGCAGAGTTGGCAACAGCAGGAGCGGCGCTGACAAGGAACGAAGACTGGGCGTATTCCGTCCGCCATGTGCAATCGCTTTTTGATACCGTCAATCTGCGCATGAACCCCGAAGCGCCCGATGAACAGATGATGAGCGGCGGAGACGAACAGGCGCTGGACGATGCCATTGCAGCGGTGGCAAAAAAAATCGAACGGGGAGAACGGCCAGCGAATGTAGAGGAACGCCGCATCGCCTATGCGCTGAGCGCAGCATATCTGGACACGTCCAGCCAACTGGCGCAATGTCAGGCCACAGCGATGGGTCTGGATGCATGGCAAGGCGATCATCGGATGGATGACGCCACACTTTTCAATGCAGTCAAAACCGGACCCCTTGGCTCACAGAAGGATGGTACCGTTACACTTAAGGAACTTCAGGTCGCACTTCTGAAACAGGGGGTCATGTCGCTAGGCGAAGTCGACGCCGATCACGACCATAACGTCACCGCCGCCGAAATCTCCGCCGCCTTGCGCAAGGATAGCGAAAAATCGCGGTAGCTTTTAGATAATGATTTTAGATGCGCTTTTTATCGAGCAGTACGAGGAGCGCAAGGTGAGCAGCGCGGAATGTACAAAGAGGTACATGAGCAGCAGCGAGTCCGCCGCGTGACGACGTAATGCGAAGATAAGAAAGTGCATCTACAAATAAGGGTCTTCCTTCATCAGGTAATGCTGCACATAATCCTTCACCCCGTCTTCCAGCGTATGCATGGGCTGGGTGTACCCCGCCGCCTGCAGGCGCTCCATTTTCGCTTCGGTGAAATACTGGTATTTATCGCGCAGTCCCACCGGCATCTCGTCATAATGAATTTGCAGGGGCTTGCCTACCGCATCGAACAGCGCCGCCGCCAGATCGGCAAAACTGCGCGCCTTGCCCGATCCCACATTGAACAATCCGCTGACTTCCGGATGATCCAGCAGCCACAGCACCACTGAAACACAGTCTTTTACATAGACGAAGTCCCGCAGTTGCGCGCCATCCTTGTATTGTGGATTGTAGGATTTAAACAAATGCACCGGCCTGCCTGCCCGCGCATGGGGGAAGATGCGGTACAATACGCTGGATTGCTCCCCTTTATGGTATTCATTGGGGCCGTAGACATTGAAGAATTTTAGGCCGACGGACTGCGCGGGCTGGGGTTCGCCGCGCTCCACGCTCCGCGCCACGTAATAATCGAACGCGCATTTGCTCCAGGCATAGGTATTAAGCGGCCGGAGTTTTCCGAGATAGTGCGATGACCCGTCGTCTTCAAACCCGTATTCGCCCCCGCCATAGGTCGCGCCGGAAGAGGCATAGATAAACCGTTTCTGATGCTCCACGCACCAGGCGCGCAGTAATTTGGGCAGGGTGAAATTCGTCTCCAGCATGAGGTCGCCGTCACGCTCGGTCGTCGACGAAATCGCCCCCATATGAATCACAGCCTCCACCTCCGAGGCGAAGTTTTCCAGCCAGTAAAACAACTCCTGCGGCGAAATAATCTCATCCGCCGGACGCTTGGCGATATTGCGCCATTTATCTTCCGTGCCGAAAATATCGCATATAACCACTTTTGCATCCGGGTTGCCCTGCGTTAACGCGGTGGCTACATTGGATCCGATGAACCCGGCTCCCCCGGTGATGACATATGTCTTCATGCTGTTTTGCCCTTATTATGGAACTTCGATTAAGCTTAGGTTGTATAAAGAATAGCAGCATTATATAGTTGCCGCAAATAGAGTAATTTTAGATAAATTCATGGGTTTTTATGCAGAAAGACAACAAATTGATGGATGATCTCGCCCGCATGATGAGCGGGGCGACCGGCGCAATGTTCGACCTCAAGCGCGAGATGGAATCCCTGGTGGCGGCGCAGATGGAAAAGCTCCTGGGCAAGATGAACCTGGTCACACGCGATGAATTTGAGGCCGTCCGCGAGATGGCGCGCAACGCACGGGCGGAAAATGAATTGCTTGCCGCCCGGCTGGATGCGCTGGAAAATCAGGCCGGGCTTCGCACCAAAGCAACGCCGCAGCGTGGCAAAACGGGCAAAACCGAAAAATAATGCGTGCCGTAGGGTGCGGCGCACCATTATGGCTTTGACAAGAAAATTCTTCCGGCGCATACATTAATTTAGATTAACGCAGCCGCGCAAATATGCCGTGGCACCTGACTATTTATAATTATTTTTTAATATGAACAAAGGTAAGAAAACACCTTTGTATAGGAACCCGACCCAAGGAGAGTAGAATGCGCACCATCCAGGAAATAGAAAAAGAATGGAAAACCTCCACACGCTGGGAAGGCGTGCAGCGTCCCTACAGCGCCGCCGATGTAGACCGGCTGCGGGGCACGGTGCATGTAGAATATTCGCTGGCTCGGCGGGGAGCGGAAAAACTGTGGAATTATTTTGGTTCCGAGCCTTACGTCAACGCGCTGGGCGCGCTCACCGGAAATCAGGCCATGCAACAGGTCAAAGCGGGGCTGAAGGCGATTTATCTTTCCGGCTGGCAGGTGGCGGCCGACGCCAATCTGGCAGGGCAGATGTATCCCGACCAGTCACTCTATCCGGCGGATTCCGTACCGGCGGTCGTGAAGCGTATTAACAACTGCCTGATGCGCGCCGATCAGATTTATCATTCCGAAGGCGACGATTCCATCGACTGGCTGCAACCGATCGTGGCCGATGCCGAGGCCGGTTTCGGTGGCAACCTCAACGCTTTCGAGCTGATGAAAGCGATGATCGAAGCGGGCGCGGCGGGCGTGCATTACGAAGACCAGCTGGCTTCGGCCAAGAAATGCGGCCATATGGGCGGCAAAGTACTCGTGCCCATCGAAGAAGCCTGCCAGAAGCTGATTTCCGCACGTCTGGCCGCTGATATCTGCGATGTACCCACCGCCCTCGTGGCACGCACCGACGCCAACGGCGCCTATCTGATTACCAGCGATGTCGATGAACGCGACGGCGCTTTCGTCGAAAAAGAACGCACCTCGGAAGGCTTCTTTAAATATAAAGGCGGCATCGACGCAGCGATCAATCGCGGCCTCGCCTACGCACCCTACGCCGACCTTATCTGGTGCGAAACCTCCAAACCGGATATCGACGAAGCCAAGAAATTCGCGGAAGCCATGCATAAGCAATTCCCGGGCAAGTACCTCGCTTACAATTGCTCCCCTTCCTTTAACTGGCGCAAAAACCTGGACGATATCACCATTGCCAAGTTCCAGCGCGAGCTGGGCGCAATGGGGTATAAATTCCAGTTCATCACGCTGGCAGGGTTCCACGCCCTTAATTACGGGATGTTCGATCTGGCGCGCAAATACAAGGAATCCGGCATGACGGGTTACGTCGAGATGCAGGAGAAGGAATTTGCGGCCGAAAAGCAGGGTTTCACCGCCGTGAAACACCAGCGCGAGGTTGGCACTGGCTATTTCGACGCGGTGACGCAGACGGTCGCGGGCGGCAACGCCTCCACCGCCGCGCTCAAAGGCTCGACGGAAGAAGCGCAGTTCCACTAGGAATAGTCGCAAATAAAAACTTTACTTTTCCCACTAATTCGTTAATCTCAGTTAACGAAATCTCTTTGTTGTGGGAAAATATCCATGGGATTTGACACTTCGGCTCAAAAAGAGGGTGAAACACGTTTGGAGTATATCCAGCGACTGTTGGATCGTTTCGACAAGCCCCATAACCCGCAATTGCCTCTCGGCGCACCTGATAGGGAGTTGGTAGATCGCTCCTTACGGCGGCAGGCGCAAAATGTAGTGGCGGGGGCAACCCTCCGGCCAGAGGACGATCCAAGGGTAATAGGAGCGTTCAAAGAAATTTCTGAATCAGGCCTGAATGCCTTTTATGGTGAGAGGGGTCGGGAAATTACAAACGTCATGTACCTGCACCCCGATGCGGCCAAGGCTATCCGGATTCTATACAGTAATGCGTTAGGAGAGGCGACGCAATCGCCGCGGGAAGCAGTGACCCAGGGGGTTTTAGAGGGTATGAGCAGAGCCGCAGAGGCAATCCAGAGGCGTCCGGCGCATGAACACCCGGCATGTTATCATGAAGATTTAGGCAACCTCGTGCCTGATGACGGCTCCTGTGTTTTGCAGCAAGAGGCAAAACGCGGGCGCTAATTACCTTTCAGTACTCATCACTTTTTCCCAGCCGCCGTCATCCTTCTGCTTGATGTAGGTCAGCGCGTAACCTTTGTCCTTGTAGGATTTCCAGCGTGCGCGAGCGGCTGTCACCGCTTCTTCGTCCGAGCCGTCAAAGATGTCAAACACGCGCTCGAATGCGGCTCCTTCCCCCTGCACGCTGCGCCCGTCGGTGACGACCAGCAGTGTGGCATGGTTAGGATTTTCTTCCTTCTCGGTAAGATACACCGGCTGGCGCTCAGGCTGCGGATCGGCGGACGTGCCGTGCGGCAGGAAGCTGCCGGGGTCATACGTCCACAGCGCGCCGTCCAGCCGCTTCACCTGCTCCGCTTCACCCCAGACCACTGCGCGCATCCCCGCCGAGTACGCCTTTTCCATCAGCTTCGGTAACGCACGCTCCAGCGGCGTGGTCAGCAGATGGTAAAACTGAATGGCGGGTTGGGAAGTCATGAGGTGAACTTAGAAGATTTCCGCTGAAGCGGGAATCTTTTTTTAATGCGCCCCGTGCGCGCCTCCTGGCGCTCCGATGGCGCGCCGCTTACGCGGGCTGAAGGCTCGCGCGGACGTTCTGTCAGCGCTTCTTGTTCCTTGCGCTTTTCTTTCTTTGTCATTGCCCGGTTTATCCGGGCAATCCATACGGACGCTTATTTATGGATTCCCGCTTTCGCGGGAATGACGAAAACTGGATTGCTTCGCTTCCGCTCGCAATGACGGCTACCAACGTGGCGGCCCTTGCGGATGTGGATTAAAGCCCTCTAGCAAATTCTTATTTGCTCTAAGATAGTCTCTTGCCCACGGCTGTATGTTGAAGGCCCAACCATCAACCATATTACCAATTTGACTCGCTCTATAAATAATTTGTTTTGCGGCTAATCCTTGCGCAATTCCATCTTCAATTAGGAAATACTGAGTGCCTTTATCCTGAAATATATAGCCTACTAAATAGGCTTTTTCATCTGGGGTTAACTCATGGAGCATTTTCTGACTATTCTTTAGATCTAGCTCGATTTTCTTTCTTTCCCTCTGCTGTTTAAACACGCTCAGAATAAACTTGCCGCACTGTGCTATGGACTGTGCAACAACCAGTGATGCAGAACCAACAAATACTGTCCCTATATAGCCCTTATTAGAATTACGAAATTCCAGTAATCCTAAGTTTTCTAATAAATCTACATTGCCAAACAAAATCAAACCGCAACTAAATGCTAGTCCTAAAAAAACGGTGGGGCTTGTTTGTTTCAGAGCGCCTAAAAAACCTGACCATGCCTCAAGCATATATCACCCGCAGGAATGGGTTACTTCTCGTATTCGCTCACCAGCTCATTGAGGAGCCGCACGCCAAATGCCGTCGCGCCTTTGGGCACAGTAGGCGTATCGGCCTTGCTCCAGGCCGTACCCGCGATGTCCAGATGCACCCAGGGGACGTCGCCCACGAAACGCTGGAGGAACTGCGCGGCGGTGATGCTTCCCGCCTCGCGGTCTTTGCCGATATTCTGCATATCGGCGATCTGGGAGTTGATCTGCTTGTCGTAGGCATCGCCCAGCGGCAGGCGCCAGGTTTTCTCGCCCGTGACCTCGCCGAGCTTCATCAGCTTCTCGGCGAGCTTGTCGTCATTGGAAAACAGCCCGGCATATTCCTTGCCCAGTGAAATGATGATGGCGCCGGTCAGGGTGGCGAGGTCGATCATGAATTTCGGTTTATATTTCTCCTTGGTGTACCACAGCGCATCGGCCAGCACGAGGCGACCCTCGGCGTCGGTGTTGAGCACCTCGATGGTCTGACCGGACATCGACGTCACCACGTCGCCCGGACGCTGCGCCTCATGGCCTGGCATATTTTCCACCAGACCGGCGACGCCTACTGCGTTGATTTTGGCTTTACGTCCGGCCAGCGTTTTCATGAGTCCCAGCACGGTGCCCGCACCGCCCATGTCCCACTTCATCTCTTCCATGCCGCCCGCCGGTTTGATGCTGATGCCCCCGGTGTCGAAGCACACGCCCTTGCCGACGAAGGCCAGCGGAGCCTCGCCTTTCTTGCCACCGTTCCATTCCATGATGACGAGCTGCGACTCGAACGCGCTGCCCTGGCCTACGCCGAGCAACGCCCCCATGCCAAGTTTCTTCATCTGCGCTTCGCCGAGGATGGTGACCTTCACCCCGTCGGCCTCCAGCTTTTTGCATTCGGCGGCGAGCGATTCGGGGTGAATCACATTGGCGGGTTCGGTAACCACGTTGCGCGTCAGGAATACCCCCTCGCGCAGCGCCTCGAAGGCCGGGTAGAGCTTTTTCGCTTCCGCCGCCTCGGGCGTCACGACCGACACAGAGGCCAGCGTCGGCTTATCCTCTTCCTTCTGCTTGGTGAAATATTTATCGAAACGATACGCCTTCAACTCCGCGCCGAAGGCGAGCCGCGCCGCCGCTTCGCCCTTAGCGAGCTTCTTGCCGGGCGCGGTGTCCAGCAGCACGTCGAGCTTCTTGATCCCAAGCCCGTTCGCTTTGGCGACCAGCGCGCCGCCCGCCGCCTCGTAAGACAGCGGCGTGATTTTCTTCTCCTCGCCCAGCCCGACAATCACAATCTGGCCGTAAGGAACCGTCGCAGGCGCAAACAGATGCGTCACCTGCCCTGCCTTGCCCTTGAATTTCGCTTCGCTCAGCGCACGCGAGATCAGGCCGCCCGTCTCTTTGTCGAGCTTACCGGCCAGAGAGGAAAGCTTCAGCGCGTCCGTCACAAGAATGCCGACGGCCAGCCCTTTGCTAGCTTTAGGTTTGTAGGCGGCGGTGGATAAAAATTCTGGCTTCATGAAAGAACTCCTCTAGAATGCAGGCGAAAGGAAGTGAACAGACCCGAATGCGCCAGACCTTTTATATGCTGCGATTGCTCGCCTGGCCGACGCTGTTTATCAGCGTCTCTCTTACCAGTATCGTGTGGCTGACGCAAGCGTTGCGCTTTATCGACTTCACGATCAACCGTGGTCTTTCGGTCGCGGATTTCCTCTATCTTACCGGGCTGCTGGTGCCTTCGCTGCTGCTGATTATCCTTCCTGTATCCCTGTTCGTATCGGTCGCGTTCGTCTATCACAAACTCTCCGCCGAAAGCGAGCTGGTGGTCATGAAAGCCGCGGGCATGAGCCCTTTGCAACTGGCGCGTCCGGCGATCATTCTAGGGCTTATCGTCACGCTGGGCTGCTATGGCCTGTCCCTGCATGTGATGCCCGCCACGAAGCGCCAGTTCAAAGATATGCAGACTTTCCTGCGCGACAACTATACCTCCGTCCTGCTGCAGGAAGAGGTGTTTAACAGCCCGGTGGATGGGTTGACGGTCTTCGTCCGGGAACGCGACGAAAAGGGCATCCTGCATGGCGTGCTGGTGCATGACAACCGGCTCCCCGACCAGCCGGTGACCATGCTTGCCAAAGAGGCGCGGCTGGTCAACACCCCCAATGGCCCCCATTTCTATCTGCTGCGGGGGATGCGTCAGGAAATGCGGGACGGACGTATTTCGTGGCTGGATTTCGACAGTTACAATCTCGACATCAGCCTCTATACGCAGTCTCCTACCAATCGACTGCGCGGAGAAGAGGAAATGTCCGTAGGAGAGTTGCTCGATCCCGCCACCGATGATCCCGCCCTGCGCTGGAAATACCGGGTGGAGCTGCATCAACGGCTGAGTTGGCCGCTTTATGCGCTGGGGCTGGCGCTGCTGGCGGTAACGCCGATGCTTCTGGGTGAGTTCAACCGCCGCAGTAACTGGAAGCAATTGACCCTGCTGGGCACCAGCGCCACCGCCCTGGTGCTGACCGCTATTGGCATCTCCAATATGCTGATCAAAATGCCGTCTCTTACGCCTGCTGCGTACGGGCTGGCTCTTTTCTTTATTATCGGCTGCCTGATGTTCCTGGCCATCCCGCGCATACGGCGTATCCCCTCAACGCCTCCTTCATGGGAAACCTCCTGATGCGCCCACCCCTGACCTTCTCTTTTTATATCGGGCGACATTTTATGCTGGCGATTGCTCTTGCGCTGGCGGTGGTGCTGGCGGTGGTCGAGCTGATTGACCTGGTGGAGTTGTTACGGCGTCTTTCCGGAAAAGAGGGGGTGCCCGCCGGGGCGGTCATCGAAATGGTGCTGCTCAAACTGCCTTATATGGCGGAAACCTTTCTCCCTTACGGTGTGCTGATCGGGGGGATACTGGCGCTGACCCGCCTGACACGCTCGCAGGAATTAGTGGTGGCACGCGCTTCGGGCATTTCGGTATGGCAGTTTCTTGCGCCGTTAATGGCGCTTGGCGTGCTATTGGGGGCGCTCTCCATTACGGTGCTGAATCCGCTGGCCGCCGCGATGATCTCGCGTTACGAGCAACTGGAGGGGCGCTATATCGCAGGGCGTCCCAGCCTGCTTACTATCTCTGCTTCCGGCCTGTGGTTACGTCAGCGCGAATCCGCGGCGGCGGTCATCGAGGATAAAACCGTGGAAGAATATATCCTGCGCGCCCAGCGTATCTCGCAGTCCGACATGAGTTTTTCGAATGTTACTGTGTTCACTTTCGGCGGCAATGATGCATTTGTTGCACGCATTGATGCGCAACAGGCGCGGCTTGGCAACGGCTATTGGGAGTTCACGGACGCAACGATTTCCGCCCCCGGACTAATGCCGGAGCATCAGCCGCTCTATCATTTGCCCACCAAGCTGGAAATTTCCGAAATACGCGACAGCTTTGCCGAACCGCGCACCCTTTCCTTCTGGCAGTTGTCGCGTTTTATCAAGACTCTGGAAGATGCCGGGTTCGATGCTTTGCGTCACAAAGTGTATTGGCACGCAACGTTGGCGCTTCCCTTAATGCTGCTGGGCATGGTGCTGCTGGCCGCCGTGTTTTCCCTTCGTATGCCAAGGAAAGGCCGCCTCAGCCTGATGGTGCTGGGGGCGCTGGTGGCCGGATTCGTGCTGTTCTTCCTGGTGAATCTTTTTCATGCTTTCGGCTATTCGGGAAGCCTTCCCGTCGCGCTTTCCGCCTGGGCACCGCCGGGAATTCTGATTATGTCGGCATTAGCGGCACTGTTGCATCTGGAGGATGGGTAAGAAGTAAGCGCCTAATGAATATGGTTTGTGTTCTATCCGCCATCTGCTAGAAGCAGTATATGATCCGCCTGCTTACCACCGCCCTTAGTGTAACATTGCTGCTTTCGGCCTCCCCTGCTCTCGCCGCGCCCGCATTAGGCGGCAAAGAGCCGGTGGTCATGGAAGCCGAACGCATGGGGTACGACCGCAAGAACCGGATCGTGGTGGCGCTGGGAAACGTCGAGGTCGTGCAGGGCGACACCCTTCTCATCGCTGATCGCATCGCCTATTACCAGGACGCCAATGTCGTGCGCGCCAAAGGAAACGTGGCCATGGTGGAGAAAAACGGCACGGTCTATTTTGCCGACGAGGTGGAACTGAAGGATAATTTAAAGCAGGGCATCGTTAATAACTTCCGCATCCGCATGAACGATAACTCCCTGTTTGCCGCCAATCAGGCGCAGCGGGTCAACGAAGACGTGATCAAGCTGAGAAAGGCCGTCTATTCGCCCTGCAAGCTCTGTCAGGGGGATATTGCAGCAGGCAAGGCACCCCTGTGGCAGATCAAAGCCAACAAGGTGAAAATCGACGAAAAGGAACAGGAGGTCACCTACCGGGACGCCTATTTCGAAGTCTACGGCCTGCCCGTCGCCTACACGCCGTATTTCTCGCACCCCACACCCGGAGCCGATCGCAAAAGCGGTATCCTTTCTCCCGAATACTCCCAGACGAGCCAGCTCGGCACCGTGGTCAAAGTGCCTTACTACTGGAATATTGCGCCGGATCGTGACGCCACCATCACCCCCTATTTCACGTCCGATGAAGGGGCGCTGGTGGAGGGCGAATACCGTCAGTTGACGGACGAGGGGAGCTATAAATTCAATGGCAGCGTTACCTACCCCCGGGAACGGGATGCGGTGGGGAAAGTCATTTCCGGACGGGAATTCCGGGGACATATTTTTGCTAAGGGCGACAGTAAAATCGATAATGACTGGAACTGGGGATTCGATGTCAACCGCGCCAGCGACGACACTTATTTACGCCGCTACCGGTTCGGCGTGCAGGACTCGCTGGCCTCACGCATCTACACCGAATATGTAAAAGACCGCGATTATATCCAGATGCAGACCATGGCGTTTCAGGGATTGGCCGTGGATGATGACCAGGATACTATTCCGTTTATCCTGCCCGGAATTAAGGCTCATGCGGAGTCTGCGCCCCTTTGGAATGGCGCACGCTTTCATATGGATGCCGACACGGCCATTATCACCCGGAAACTGGGCACCGATACGCGCCGCGCTTCACTTACCGCAGGGCTCAATGTTCCCTACACCACGCCGGGTGGGCAGGTGCTCTCCGCCGATGCCAGTATGCGCAGCGACGCCTATTCCGTTTCCAATCTCACCCGCGACGACGGAAGCAATTTCAACGGTACGGAGCAGCGCCTTATCCCCAGCCTGGCACTACGCTGGAAATACCCCATGATCAAGCAGGTCAACGATGCCAGCCTGATCGTGGAGCCGCTGGCGGAACTGGTGGCTTCCTCCAACGGAAACAACCCCGACTCCATTCCCAACGAAGACAGTCTGAGCCCGGAATTCTCCGATATCAACCTGTTTTCCGACCGTCGATTCGCGGGTTCCGACAGGGTTGAGAACGGAACGCGGGTGGTTTATGGTATGCGCAGTCAGTACCAATACGCACCCGGGAAAAACATCAACGCCATGCTGGGACAGGATTATCATATTATCGGGGATCCTATCTTCCCGCTCAATAGCGGGGGTAGCGACAACCTCTCTGATTATGTCGGACGGCTGGGAGTACAGTATGACCCGCTGGATCTTTCCTACCGCTTCCGGCTGGATCAGGACGATCTTGGCCTTCGCCGCAGCGAGGTGCGCGGCGCATGGCTGGGCGAACGTGTGGGGGCATCGGTGGATTATATCTACATCGACCATGACCCGTTCCTGGAGAATCGTCGCCATATTGTCGGCTCCAGTACGGTCAGGCTGGATGATAACTGGACGTGGCAGCTTTTCGGCCAGCGTGACCTGGACGCCAACGCGACCATCAATGCGGGTACCGGCTTCATCTTCGATTATGATTGCATTACCGTGCTTACCCAGCTGCGCCGCGATTTTATCCGTGACCGCGACATTGAGCCGGACACTTCCATCTCTGTGCGTCTTTCCCTCAAAAACCTGAACTGAGTTGCGACACATGAAATCCTTTCTGCTTTTTGTTTTTGCGCTGCTGATCGTGACACTGCCCGCTTATGCGGGGCAAACGCATAAAATCGCCGCCGTCGTCAATGACGACATCGTCTCCTTCCTGGAAGTGGAAGATCGTATGCGAATGATTATGGCTACTACGGGGCTGAGAAACACGAAAGAAGTGCAAAAGCGCCTGGTGCCTCAGATCGTGCGCTCGCTGGTGGATGAAAAACTCCAGATGCAGGCGGCGCGCCAGGCCAACATCACCATTGGCCGCGATGAAATTGCCGCCGCCGTGGCCGCGCTGGAAAAGCAGCGCGGAAAACCGGCCGGGAGCCTGATGACCTATCTGAAGGAACACGGGGTGCCCCAGCAGACTTTTCTCGATCAGATAGAAGCGCAGCTTGCCTGGAATAAATTAATGGCGCGCAAGCTGGTGGGAAGCATCACCGTCACGGAAGAAGAGCTGGCACGCGAAGTGGATCGCGAACGCAAGCAACAGCAGTCAGCGCGGGAAGAGGTGCAGATTTCCTCCATTTTATTGCCCGTGGATAATCCCGAGAATGAAGCCGCCACACAGAAGCTCGCCCAGAAGCTGGTGGCGGAGTTGCGGGCGGGGGCGGATTTCAATGCCGTCGCCACGCAAATCTCCAGTCTCGGAGCGACCAACACCCAAAATAGCTGGGTGGAAGTGGCGACGCTGGACAAAGCCCTGGCGGAAGCCATTAGCGCGGGCGGGGTTGGTATCATTGGGCCGGTGCGCACGGGCGCGGGTTACCATCTGATTAAAGTGCAGGACAAGCGCATGAAGCAGCCAACCGTGGATGCCGAAGCCTTGTTTAAGGAAATCGTGATGCGGCTGCGCTACGATGCGGAACTGAAGGAAGTGGACGTGTTGATGGATATTGCGCGTCAGGTGGCAAAGCATCCCGGCCAGTGCGCCCAGAAAAATATCGCGGGAATCGATGGTTTTGAGGATCTGGATTTCAATATAAAATACACCCGCACCCGTTTCTCGCTGATGTCGCCTGAGGTGCTGGCGCTGGTCAGGGATCTCTCCGTGGAACAGATTTCCGAACCCTTCGCCGCGCCCGATGGCATTCACTTGTTGATGCTATGCGAGAAAATCATCCTCCCCACGGGCGAAATCGACCTGAAGAAAACCAAAGAGCAATTGCTGGAAGAAAAATTCCAGCTGGAAGCCATGCGTTTTCTGCGCAATCTCCGCCGCGAGGCGTTTGTCGAAGTGCGGCTTTAAAGGAATGACAGAGCAGCCCATTCGCGCCGATAAATCGTTTGGCCAGCATTTTCTGCATGAAGCGGGAGTCATCGACAATATCCTGCGTTTTGCCGCACCGCTGGAGGGGCGCCACATTATCGAGATCGGGGCTGGCCCCGGCGCGCTGACCCGCGCCCTGCTTACCGCCGATATCGCCAGCCTGCACGCTATTGAGATCGATCCGCGCATGGTGCCGGGGCTGGAAGCACTGGCCGCCTCGGCAGCGGGTAAAATGACCGTGATTCATCAGGATGCGCTGGGCATGGATAGTACCGCCTTATGTCCCGCTCCCCGCGCTGTGGTGGCCAATCTCCCCTATAATGTCGCCACCCCCCTGCTGGTAGGCTGGCTTCACGCCATCCATGCACAGGGGGCGGATGCATTCGAGCGATTGACGCTGATGTTTCAAAAAGAAGTGGCGGAGCGCATCGCCGCCAAGCCCGGCGGCAAGGAATATGGGCGGCTTTCCGTTCTTGCTCAATGGTTGTGCAAGGTGGAATACGGTTTCGATATCGCCCCGGAATGCTTTACTCCCCCGCCCAAAATCACCTCTGCGGTGATTCGCCTGACCCCCTACCCTGCCCCGGCCTACCCGGCGGACAGGAACGTGCTGGAGAAGCTTCTGGCGGCGGGATTCAATCAACGTCGCAAGATGCTGCGCTCCGCCTTGAAATCCGCTCTGCCTCACCCGGAAGCCGATTTGGAGAAGGCAGGGATCGACCCGACCCGCCGGGCGGAAACGCTCTCGGTGGAAGAATGGTGCCGCTTAGCAACTGGCATTGCATAATACCCGGAAACATTATACTCTAGCCTGCAATTAGGAGAGTGGCATGGAAAAACCTCTGTGGATGTGGGCGGTGTTTTTCAGCGTGGTCGTTACGCTGATGATTATCGATCTGGGCGTGATGCACCGGAAGGACAAGGAAATCAGCATCAAGGAAAGCCTGCGGATGAGCGCGTTTTATATCTGCGTGGGTCTGCTTTACGGCGCATGGATCTGGGTGGAGCTGGGCCCCACCAGCGGCAACCAGTATCTTACCGGCTACATCATAGAAAAAACGCTCTCGATGGACAATATCTTCGTGATGTCGTTGATTTTCACTTATTTCCAGATTCCCCGCCGCTTCAAACACCGCGTGTTATTCTGGGGAATTCTGGGGGTTATTTTCCTGCGCGGCGTGATGATTGGCGTGGGCGCGGCCATGGTAGAACGTTTTGAGTGGACGCTGTATCTTTTCGCCGCCTTCCTGGTCTTTACCGGCGTCAAAATGCTTTTTACCGACGACGACGAGCCGGATATCTCTACAAACAAAATCCTTCGCTTTTTGAAAAAATATTTACGTTTCACGGATGAGTTGCACGGCAATAAATTCAGTGTGAAATTGCCTCACAAAGATCATTCCAGCAAGCGGGTGCGGTATTTCACGCCCTTATTCGCCGCCTTGGTAACCATCGAATTCGCCGACGTGATTTTTGCGGTCGATAGCGTTCCGGCGATTTTTGCCATCACGACCGACCCTTACATCATCTATACCAGCAATATTTTTGCCATACTCGGCCTGCGCGCCCTCTATTTCGCGCTGGACGCCATGATCCATCGTTTTACCTATCTCAAATATGCGTTGTCGGTGGTGCTGGTGTTTATTGGCGGCAAAGTCCTCGCGGTGCCCCTGTTGGGGGTAGAGGAGATTTCGCCTACATTGTCCCTTTTGGTGACCGTGCTGGTGCTGGCCGCGGGCGTGTTCTACTCCATGTACCGCACGGCGAAAGAGGAGAAAGCCTCTCCTCCCCTGTCTTCCTAACGCTGCAGACAAAGCTGCTCTACAAACTCGGGAAGACTGGTCTGGCGCAGGCGTTTATGGCGCTCCGCATGAAGAATATGCGTAATGCGCGCCAGCGTGGCATCCAGATCGCGGTTAATCACCACATAATCGTAATCCTGCCAATGGGCGATTTCGTCAGCGGCTTTATTCATCCGGAAACTTACCACTTCTTCGCTATCCTGTGCACGCTTTCGCAGGCGTGTCTCCAGTTCCGCCATAGAAGGGGGCAGGATAAAGACGCTCACCAGATCGTCACGACAGCGTGTGGCCAGTTGTTGCGTGCCCTGCCAGTCAATATCGAACAATACATCCTTGCCCTCCCCCAATGCCGCTTCCACAAACGCTTTTGGAGTGCCGTAGGAATAGCCGAAAACCGTTGCATATTCCAGCAACTCTCCCCGCTGCACCAGGGCATCGAAGGCTTCCTGCGTCATGAAAAAATAATCCCGCCCCTCTTCTTCGCCAGGGCGCATCGGGCGGGTGGTGATGGAGGTGGACATGACCAGATTATTGTCCTGCTCCAGAAGGAGGCGCGACAAGGTCGTCTTCCCCGCTCCGGAGGGCGAGGACAGTACAAACATAAATCCGCGGCGAAACCCGCTGCCAGGTAAAATATCCGTCATGGTTGGCCATTATGCGGCATGAGACTTAAGCTTCCCTTAATTCTTCTCTTCCAGAGACCGCCCCAATGCCGCCGCCAGATCGTCGGGAGAGACATCGTAAGAAAAATGGGTCACATAGCGTCCCTGCCTGTCCATCAGGTACATATAGCCGGAATGATCCATCGTATACCCGCCCGCGGCCTCGTCCGTCTCGTGCTTGCTGGCAAACACCTTATACGCCTCCTCAGCCCGGTGAATCTCCTCCTCGCTGCCGGTAAGCGCCACCAACGACGGATGAAAATGGGTGGCGTACTCGGCCATGACCTCGGGAGTATCGCGTGCCGGATCCACCGTAATAAACACCGGCGTCACCTGTGCGGCCGCATCCCCCAGCTTCTCCATGGCCAGCGTGATCGTGGAAAGGGCGGTGGGACACAGTTCAGGGCACTGGGTAAAACCAAAGAAAACAAGGGAATACTTGCCTTTCAGCGCCTCGCTGGAGAACGGGTTGCCGTGGCTGTCCACCAGCGAAAACGTCCCGCCGATAGCGACCTCTTCCCCGTTTTTCGCCTCCAAAGAAGGGTTCTGCGCGGGCTTTAGCCACATCCAGCCGACAAACGCCGCGGTAATGAGCAGGGTGAGAACCGTGCGGGCTATGAATCGTTTTTTCTTCATGCTGGGGTGATAGCCCGAAAACCTCTCGCTGTAAAGGGCAGGTGTAGGGGAGCGAAATTTAATTAAAATTGCACCCACCTAAAATTAAGCTTTCCTGCGGGTTTCATTAAGGATATTTTGACATCTTTCTCAAGATTTATTATAATGAACATAGTGTTAAATTAACTTTGCATGTAGCATGACCCCACTTCTTGCCATTCCTGCCGTCCAAGCGCAGCCGCCGATACAGACCTCGGCGGTGGTAGGGATGCCGACCCAGATTTCCACGATGAAGCTCCCGCTGGATGCGGTGCCTTCTACCGTGCAGGCGGAACCGGCCTATAACAATACACGCGGTGCAGGCGCTTCGCGTGGGGCACCGACGCTTACCACGATTTCTTCTCCTTCAATAAGCGGGAGCCTGTCCTCCCTGATTTCGGGTCTGGACTTTCGTCCCAGCGTACAATTCTCCAGCCCTTTTCTGGCGCAGCTTTTTGCGCAGACGCCCGGCAGCCAGCTTCAGGCCATGACGGAATTCTTCGTCAATGACAACACGCCTAAATATGTGGCGGATCCGGCATTGATGGCGCTTTATTCCCAGGTAAAATACAAACCCAGCGAGGCGGCGCTTTCCTCCCCTGCCCCGGAGCATAGTTTTACCGTGATGAAACAGCAGCAACAGCATTTTATGCAGCAGCTTGCGGATCAGAAAACACAACAGATGCAAAGTCAGGTACGCCCGCAGCCCGCTGCGCAGGCACCTTACAGCGCACGACAGATTTTCATTTCCCTGCCACAGGAGACATCCGATTCGTCCTCCTCCCCACGCGCACCGCAAAACACAGGCGGAAAACCACGCGAGGGCTCCACACTGAGCAGCCCGTTTACGCCCGCTTCTTTCCGTTCGCTGGTGCAGCCGACGGGAGTGGATGCCTATATCGCTTCTTTTTCGCGTAACTTTGCTAATCTGAACGCCCAGCCGGACGCGGTGAAAATCGCGCTTTAATCGAGTCTTCCCTCGAGTAAACGTTCCGGCGAAAGTGTCGCCAGCCGCGCCTGCTCCTGCATAATATAGTCCGCCAGCTCCTCCAGGGAGGACTCCTTCACCTCCTCCACCGTGCCGTATACATTGCGCTGCAAAGCCACCCTGAGCGCCTCGGCATCATCCAGCGTCATATCGTACGCCGCGATGCGGCCATACATGGCGGCGGCCATTTTCTTGACCCGCTTGCCCACCCCGGTATCGGAAACGCCCAGCTCGCGCACCGAACGATCCATATCCTCCATAAACACTTCCATCACTTGCTGGCGGAAGGTTTTGGTGTCCGGCTCCTCTTTCAGCCGGTGGAGGGCAAGAAACAAATGCACCAGGATCATTTCGAAGCGCCCGTCCAGCGTATCGGGTACCCCCAGCTGCGTGTAAAACCGCTCCTGCCTTGCCTTTTCCACTACTGCCAGATAGAGCGCGTGAGCGCGTTGCCGTTCGGGCGGGGGCATGAAAATTTTTACCAGTTGTGCTAACATCTCTTCCCTATGGATTGTGTTCTCTTCCTTGTAGTATATAGTAGGGCGATGCTCAACAGACTCCTGCTACCTGCTTTCATTTTACTCCTGAGCGCCTGCGCACCGCAGGTGACGGGGCGCGGCCATCTGGACGTGACGAAGAAACTGGAGCGTTTGCCCAAAGAAGACGCCTATAAACAGGACGTGCTTCGCCTGCTGGGCACGCCGTCCACCCGCTCCAGCTTCGGGGACGAAACCTGGTATTACATCAGCGCCAAGCGTGAAACCCTTGCCTTCTTCAAGCCCGAAACCACGGAGCAGAATGTCGTTGCCATCCAGTTTGACGCGAACGGTAAAGTCACTGACATCAGGAAATTCGATAAAAAAGACGGGCAGGACATAGCCATCGTCGAGAAAACCACCCCTACCGAAGGGCGGGAATATGGGTTTTGGGAACAAATGCTGGGCAATCTTGGCAGGTTCAACGGAGCGGGAAAATCGGGAACGGCGCATTCCGTGGGCGGTTCACCCGGCACCCGCCGCTAGTCAGGCATCCCCAAACCGGTGCTGCCAGCCGCCGGAGGGTATTTGTAGCAACTTTCCTTCCGCATCCCGAAATTCCACCGCCTTGCTGTGCGACGTTATTACCCCGATACAGGTAAGCCTCATGCACCAGGACGTAGCCAGCCTGTCCGCATCTTCCTCACGCTCGGGCGGGATGGCCAGCAACAACTGATAATCATCCCCTCCGCCAAGCAGTTCCTCCAGGCGATGGGGCGGTTGCGCCAGCCAGCGCCTTGCCGCCTCTGACAAGGGCACGTCCGCCGCATTGATTTCCGCTCCTACATCGGAGGCATTGCAAAGATGCGCTATATCCGCCGCCAGCCCATCCGAAATATCCATCCCGGCATGAGCCAGCGCCGCCAGTTCCACCGCACTTTCCACGGGCGGATCGGGCAGCCGGTAGGCGCGCAAAAAACCGGCGTCATCCGCGGCACTGACAAGTGATGCGCCCTGCGCCACCTTTAATCCTAACGCGCCTTCGCCAATGGTACCCGTGACATACAGCAGGTCTCCCGGCATTGCCCCCTTGCGACGCAGTATCCTTCCCGGCTTCACCAGCCCGAAGGCGGTCAGGGACAGGCTGATGCCGGTTCGGGTTGCGGTCGTATCCCCCCCCGCAAGCACAATCCCGTAACGCTGCTGGTCTTGCGCCAGCCCTTGCGCGAAAGCGGCGATCCAGCCTTCATTGCACGAGGCGGGCAGCGCCAGGTTCAGCAGGTAACACCAGGGTTTCGCTCCCTTGGCGGCCAGGTCGGAGAGATTGACGCGCAGCAGCTTTCTGGCCAGTTCGCCAGGCGGTTCATCGCCTATGAAATGCACGCCTTCGTTCAACGTATCCGTCGTGGCGACGATCTCGCTCCCGGCAGGGGGCGTAAGCAGCGCCGCATCGTCGGCAAGCCCCACCGCCCCGGGAAACCCTTCCGCCAGCGGCGCAAAATAACGGGCGATGAGATCAAATTCGTTCATCTTTTATGCGCCCCGTACCGCCCGCGCTACCTCCTGCAGCAGCCCATTGAGCAGGCGGGTCTCCTGCTCCTCATAGAAATCGGCGGCGATGGTGACATATTCATCGAGAATAATCGCGGGCGTAAGTTCGGGGTGATACAGCAATTCATAACATGCCGCCCGCAAAATGGCTTTCATCAGCGGCGTGAGCCGCGACCCCGGCCACCGCGCCCCCAGTGCCGCGCCCAGTTTTTCCTCCAGCATTGCTGCCTGCTCGCCCGACCCCGAAACGATGCCGCGCAGAAGCTTCTCATCCGGTGCCACCTGCATGTCGATAGACACATCCTCCTCGTCCTCCTGCATCCCCAGCACATACTGTATGAGCTGCTCCGTCGTGGGTTGGGGGTCGCGGTAACTGCGCTGGTACAGGCATTGCACGGCCAGCTGCCGCGCCGCATGTTTGGCGAGCAGGGAAGCATTGGTTTTTTCGTTGGTTTGCTGTTGGGTCATGTTTCTCTTTCTTTTTCGTCATTGCGAGGAAGTTCTATGGCCTGACAAAGCAATCCGGAAGCTCAGACATAGATTGTTTCGGTTTCGCCTCGCAATGACGATTGAGGCACTATTCCAGGCCTAGGCTCCGTTTGTTCTCCAGCATTACCAGCGCCGCCGCCGCCGCCGCCGCACCCTTGTTGCCTTTATCGAGCGCCGCACGCTCCCAGGCCTGCGCTTCATTTTCCACGGTCAGGATGCCGTACCCGATGGGCACCACCAGCGCCATGGCGATGTCGTTGATGCCGCGTGCGCTTTCCGTACATACATAGTCGTAATGCGAGGTTTCCCCGCGAATCACGCAGCCCAGCGCCACGAAAGCGTCATATTTCTCCGCCTCGCATCCCATGGAAATCGCCGCCGGAATCTCGAACGCACCGGGCACGCGCATCACCTCCACCTCACAGCCCGCCGCCTCCAGCACGGCGCGTGCGCCCTGCTCCATCGTATCGGCCAGATCTTCGTAAAACCGTGCGCTGATAATCAATATTTTCGTCACTTTGTTTCCTCTTTTTTAATGTGCCCTCGCCTCCCGGGCTGATGGCTGGCGAAGTTTACTGGCTTCGCTTCCCGTTCCTTTCGCTCATCCCTCATCGCTTATCGCAATGCCTTCATATCCCACGATGTTGAGGCCATATCCCTCCAGCCCCACCACCTGCTTTTTACTGTTGGTGAGCAGTATCATATCGCGTACACCCAAATCGAGCAGAATCTGCGCCCCAATGCCATAATCGCGGATATTGCGCTCCTGCGCCTCCAGGGTCGGGTGAAGTGCCCGCGAGATCGCATCCGGTAGCGGAGAACGCAACAATACCACCACGCCACGCCCCGCCTTCCCGACTTTACGCAACGCGGCGAGCAACTCCCCCGACTTGGGGTTGTCGGCGTCAAACAGCGTGTCCGCCAGCACGTTGAGAGCGTGCATTCGCACCAATACAGGCGCCGCGCCATCCGCTATATCGCCTTTTACGAGCGCGATATGCTCCGCTTCCGAGAGGTGGCTGCGGTAAAGTCTCAGCATGAATTCGCCGCCATGGGTGCTGACAAACGGCTGTTCAAGAATATTCTCCACCAGCTTTTCCGCCCGCCTCCGGTAAGCGATCAAATCCGCGATGGAGCCTATCTTCAACCCATGCTCCTGAGCGAATTTCAGCAAATGCGGCAGGCGCGCCATCGATCCGTCATCATTCATGATTTCGCAGATCACCCCTGCCGGATTCAGCCCGGCCAGCCGCGCAATATCCACCGCCGCTTCCGTATGCCCTGCGCGCACCAGCACGCCGCCATCACGCGCCACCAACGGAAACACATGCCCCGGCGACACGATATCCTGCGCATTTTTTGCGGGGTCAATCGCCACAGCCACGGTACGCGCACGATCCGCCGCTGAAATGCCCGTGCTGACGCCTTCACGCGCCTCGATGGAAACGGTAAACGCCGTGGAGTGCCGCGTCTGGTTGTGCCGCGCCATCAGGGGCAGGCCGAGCGAATCCACCCGCGCCTGCGTCATCGCCAGGCAGATCAGCCCACGCCCATGCTTGGCCATAAAATTAACCGCTGCGCTATCCGCAAACTGCGCAGGAATAATCAAATCCCCTTCATTCTCGCGGTCTTCGTCGTCCACGAGGATAAACATCTTGCCCGCTTTTGCGTCGGCGATGATATCGGCTATGGGAGAGAGCTGGGTCACGGGCACGGTGTTTCGGGTTGCAGATTCCTGACTACATACCGCGCCAGCACGTCAACCTCAAGATTTACCTTGCTCCCGATATGTTTTCCACTCCAGTTGGTGTGCTCCAGCGTATGCGGAATCAGGGTGACGCCGAAGCGGTTTTCTTCTGCCCGGGTTACCGTCAGGGAGACGCCGTCCAGCGTCACCGAACCTTTCGCAGCAATGAAGCACGCAAGATCGGGCGGGCAGGACAAGATGTAATTCCTGGCCTCCGTCGTTCCTGCGAAGGCAGGAACCTCTGCCTCGCCGGATTCCAGCTTTCGCTGGAATGACGAAGAAGCGGGGGAACATTCAATAATCTCCGCTACCCCGTCCACATGGCCGGTGACGATATGTCCGCCGAGTTCATCACCCATCTTAAGCGCCCGCTCCAGATTGATACGTTCGCCCGGCTGCCAGCTTCCCATCGTCGTGACGGCAAGCGTGGTCGGGGAGGCGTCGGCGGTGAACCACCCCTCGCCTTTTTGGGTAACCGTCAGGCAGATGCCGTTGCACGCAATCGACGCACCAATGGCGATGGTGGCAGTATCGTAAGCCGTCCCGATGACGAGGCGCTTACCCCCCTCGCCCTCGCAGCTCTTCAATGTGCCAATGTCGGTGATAATGCCGGTGAACATTTATTTTCCTTCTGTGGCCATAGCATAAACTTCCATCCTGTCCACGCCAAGGCTTATGGCAGATTCGGGAGACAGGTATTTTCCCTTGCCCAGATGCGTCAGCGCCTCGCCGGTGAAGGCGGAAAACCCTTCTTCGCCGATGATGAGCGGCGCACGAAACCAGTAAAGCCTCGCCAGAAGACCCGACAGCAGCGCGTGGCTGGCGATGCCCTGCCCCGCTTCCACCAGCAAACGACTGATGCCTTCCGTGGCCAGGGCGCGGGCAGCCTGCTCCAGCGTCATCTCCTCCAGCACGACGATCTCCGCGCCATGATCGAGATACGGGCGGTGCTTCTCCGCCGCCTCTTCCAGCGTAAACAGCACCAGCGGCACATCGCCCGCCGTTTTTACCAGCTTCGAGTGTAACGGCGTGCGTAAATTCGAATCCATCACCGCACGCAGGGGGGAACGATGCTCCATGCCGGGAAGACGGCAGGTGAGTTCGGGGTCGTCGGCCAGCACCGTCCCGATGCCGGTCAGGATCGCCTCATGCTCGGCGCGCAGAAGATGGCCATAATTTCTTGCCTGCTGGCCTGTAATCCACTGGATTTGTTCTGTGTCGCCCTTACGCGAGCGGTCGGCAGTGTCCGGAAGCGGTCGTGCGGAGCGCGGAGCGACCGAGAACAGATCCGGAGCGAGCGGAAAACAAATCTTGCCATCCAGCGAGGTGGCGATTTTCAAATTAATCTCCGGCAGCCCGTGATGGATGCGTGAAAAGAACCCCCCATACAGCGAGAGGGCTTCCTTCTCGCACACGCCTTCTGTCACGTCTATCCCTGCCTCACGGAGCATATTCACGCCTTCGCCGCGCACGCGCTCGTCTTCGTCACGACAGGCGGTCACCACCCGCGCCACCCCTGCCTGAGCAAGGGCATGGGCGCAGGGAGGCGTAAGCCCGTGATGCGCACAGGGCTCCAACGTCACATAGGCTGTGGCTCCCCGCGCATCCTTTCCCGCCGCTTCCAACGCCCGCGCTTCCGCATGGGGACACCCCCCCGGTGCGGTATGCGCCGCCGCAAGCACCTGACCTTCTTTCACCAGCACACATCCCACCGCCGGATTGGGCGCACTCTGCCCCCAGACCCGTTTCGCCATTGAGATAGCCTGACGCATATAGGAAAGATCGTCTTTCATACCGACTCTTGGATTACGCGGACAAGCCGGGTAATGACACGATTAAAGGAAGGGGCATGGAACAGGAAGCGCGGAGCAGAGGCAGTTAAATTATTTCTTCTTTCCCGCCATACTTTCCACAAACTCTTCGAAATCCCTGGCCTCACGAAAATCGCGGTAGACGGAAGCGAAGCGGATGTAGGCCACCATGTCGAGCTGCTTGAGAACCTCCATCACCAGCTCTCCGATGCGCTCCGCATCGATCTCACTGTCTCCCTGCGTCTCCAGCGTTTTAACGATATTATTGATGGCGTGTTCCACCTTGTCCGGCTCCACCGGCCTTTTACGCAGCGCAATCTGCATGGAGCGGGCGATTTTATCGCGGTCGAAGGGACGTCGCTCCCCGTTTTTCTTGACCACCGTCAATTCGCGCAACTGCACGCGCTCGAAGGTGGTGAAGCGCGAATCGCATTCGGGACAATAACGGCGGCGGCGGATGGTAGCGCCGTCTTCGCTTGGGCGGGAATCCTTCACCTGGGTGTCGGCATGGCCACAGAACGGACAGCGCATATTTGCTCCTACCTTATATCTTTATACACGGGAAACCGGGCGCACAATGCTTCCACTTCCGCCCGCGCCTTTGCTTCCACCGAAGCGTTGTTCTCGCCGTTTGCGGCAAGCCCGTCCAGCACATCGCCGATCAGGTGGCCGATGGTGCGGAATTCTTCCGTCCCAAAGCCGCGGGTCGTCCCGGCGGGAGTCCCAAGCCGTACGCCCGAGGTGATCATCGGCGGTTGCGGATCCAGCGGCACGGCGTTTTTATTGCAGGTCAGCCCGGCGCGCTCCATGGCGGCTTCGGCATCTTTGCCCGTGAGGCCTTTGGGGCGCAGATCCACCAGTACAATATGGTTGTCAGTGCCGCCGGTGACGATATCCAGTCCGCGATCCAGCAAGACAGCGGCCAGCTCCCGCGCATTATCCACCACCGCCTGCCCGTAGGCTTTGAAGTCGGGGCGCAGGGCTTCCCCGAAACACACGGCTTTCGCGGCAATCACATGCATCAGCGGCCCGCCCTGAATACCCGGGAATACGGCGGAATTAATCGCCTGCTCCAGCGTTACATCCTTGCCCGACGGGGTTTGGCGCACCACCATTTCCGGCTTACAGGATAAAATCATCCCGCCGCGTGGCCCCCGCAATGTCTTATGGGTCGTCGTGGTCACCACATCGGCATGGGGCAGCGGGCTGGGATACGATCCCGCAGCGACCAGCCCGGCCACATGCGCCATATCCACCATAAAGAACGCGCCGACTTCGTCCGCGATTTTGCGAAAACGCGCCCAGTCCACGATCCGGGGATAGGCGGAAAATCCGGCGATAATCAGTTTTGGCTTGTGTTTTTTAGCCAGTGTCTCGACTTCCTCATAATCGATCAACCCGTCTTCCTTGCGGACGCCATACTGCACGGCATTGAACCATTTGCCCGACTGGTTGGGCGCCGCGCCATGCGTCAGATGGCCGCCGGCAGCCAGCGATTGCCCGAGGATGGTGTCACCCGGTTTAATCAGGGCGGTAAATACCCCCTGATTCGCCTGCGATCCCGAAGAGGGCTGCACATTGACATAGGTGCAGCCAAAAAGCTTCTTGGCGCGTTCGATAGCGAGCGTTTCCGTCACATCCACACATTCGCAGCCGCCATAATAGCGTTTGCCGGGATAGCCTTCGGCGTATTTATTCGTCAGAACCGAACCCTGCGCTTCCAGCACGGCCTTGCTGGCGATGTTCTCAGAAGCGATCAGCTCGATTTGCGTTTGCTGACGATGCAGCTCTTCCGTCAGCGTATGATAAAGTTCGGGGTCGGCGCTGGCCACGCCCTGGGCAAAAAAATCGGATGGAGTGACGGTATTCATAGGTGACGGGTTCTCTTTTTTATGTGCTAGCATGTGTAATACAGACGTTCTAAACTCTTGCAGTGGGGGTTAACCCCTAGCATTTACACTAAATGTAGGGAGGGTTATGGCATAATTCTGAATGAATCGCCAGCAAAATCAGTTGTGGTCCAGTTTTTCAATGCGCTTTTGGTGACGCCCGCCCTCGAAGGGGGTTTTCAGGAACTCGCTCAGACAATCCTTCGCCACCTCCACACCCACGATGCGTGCGCCGAGCGCCAGAATATTCGCATCATTATGCTGGCGGGAAAGCCGCGCCATCAACCCGTTGGCGCACAATGCCGCACGAATGCCGGGATGCCGGTTGGCCGCGATGGAAATGCCCACGCCGGAACCGCAAACAACCACCCCCAGGGCGGCTTTTCCGGAAAGGAGCGCCTGCGCGGCCGCATGGCCGAAATCAGGGTAATCGACGGATGCATTGCCCTCCGTACCCAGATCAAGGGGCACATAGTCCCCTAGCGTTGGCAGATACGCCATGAGCTCACGCTTGAGTTCAACGCCCGCATGGTCACAGGCAAAGGCAATGGTCTGGGTCATGCGCCTTTTTTATTCCCTGCCCCGTGCCCCGTCAATGCCTCAGGCATAAAATTTCATTGCCCGCCCTCCTCGGGCACTCCATTATAATGGCACCCTCATCCGGCTGCATCGGATGAGGACGGAAAGAAACATGAGCGAGTCCGTTTTTATCTGGGTAATGGTGGCGTTGCTGGGGTTGATTTTCGGCTCTTTTGCCACACTGGTTTCCCACCGGCTGGTGGCGGGCGGTTCCATTGCTATCGCCCGTTCGCGCTGCCCCGCCTGTGCTACCCCGCTGGGAGTCCGCGACCTCATTCCCTTGCTGTCCTGGCTGCTGGCGCATGGCACCTGCCGTCATTGCCACGCGCCTATTCACTGGCGCTATCCCGTGATTGAGGCCGCAACCCTCGTTCTTTTCCTGCTGGTTTTTTGGCAAACCGGCGTGACCGCTGAATTTATTATACTCGCTTTGCTGGCCACCTGCCTTGTAATTATGGCCACGGTGGACTTCGAGCATCGCATCATCCCCGATGAAATCCAGCTTGCTATGGCGGTGCTGGGCATTCTCCACCAGTTCGCCATTCTCCACACCACCGTGGCGGAACCGCTGGCGGGGTTGCTGGCGGGTCTCTTTCTGGGGATGGCGTTGCAAAAAGGGTACAAATGGGTGCGGGGACGCGACGGGCTGGGCACAGGAGACGTAAAGTTCCTTTGCGTGGCCGGTATCTGGCTGGGCGTTCCCGGTCTGGTTCCTTTAATGCTGCTTTCAGGTCTGTTGGGCATTGTCACCGCCCTGCTCTGGCGAGCCTTCGGCAAAGGCGAGTATTTTCCTTTTGGCCCGGCTCTGGGGATGGCGACTTTTCTGCTGGTGCTTTTTCCTGAAATTCTCCCTTTCTTCTGGCACCAAAGGAGCCTTCCTTAAAGACGCAGGACACTTTATATTTGAAAAGCGGCGCGGTTCCGTATAAACACAGATATGGTGGTGTTCATGATGCCAATAAACTATTTGTAGTATATCAAGGTAGCGTACGCGCATATATGAGAAATTTATTTAAAAGCGCCTTCCTTGCTTCGTTCATGCTGTGTGTGTGCGCATGTTCGGAAAACTCTGAGTTCGCCAAAAGCGACCCGATCGACCGGAAACTGAATCTCAGCCGAAATGATTACAAAAACCTCTCCGATAAAGAGGCCTTGGCAGCCCGCAACGGGGAAGTCGAGATAAAAGCGGAAACCAAAGCGCCCCCTATTCCCAGCATCGCCCCTATTTTGGCTGCGCCGCGCCCCCCGAAAATCGGCGAATCGAAACTGGTCTCCATTGCGGTGACGGATGATGTGCCGCTCAAGGATGTGCTGATTGAGCTGGCGCGTCTGGCGGACGTGGATATCGAGCTGGATGCAGGCATAGAAGGGGGTGTTTCCTTCCGCGCCAAGGAGCGCCCTTTTAATGAGGTTATAGAACGCATCTCCGATCTTGCGGGTCTGCGATACAGCATGAAAAACGGGGTGCTGCGCGTGGAGCGCGATGAGGCCTATATCCAGAACTATTCCATCGACTTCCTCAATCTGGTGCGCAGCAGCGAAAGCACCGTCAACGTCGCCACGGATGTACTGGCGCTGGCCAATAGCGCCAGTGGAGAGGGTGGCGGTGGTGGCAGCAGCGGCAGCGGAGGGGGTTCCGGGGGCGGTGGCAGCTCTGGTTTAAGTACGGGTTCTACGTCCTCAATCACCTCAAAGGCAGAAGATGATTTCTGGGAATCGCTTAAAATAGGCATTTCTCAAATATTGACCTATCAACCCGCAGGGCGCACCTCTTCGTCGTCGAACGGTGCAGGGGTTCCGGGTCAGCCCCAACCCCAACCGCAAGGCGGCACCCAGCAACAGGACGCTAAATTCGTGTTGAACCGGCAGGCGGGCATACTTTCCGTCTCGGCGACACAGAAGCAGCATGAGATTATTGCGGAATTCCTGCGTCGTCTGCGCGCCAATGCCAGTGCTCAGGTGCTTATTGAGGCCAAAATCGTGGAAGTGTCACTGGACGATGAATTTAAAAGCGGCATCAGCTGGGACGCCCTCAAAGGGAATACCTCGCTGGATGTTACTTATCCCGGCACTTTCGACGCGGGCAACGTCACCACCATCCGGCTGGGAGATGGCAATTTCGGGATTAATCTGGATGCCGCATTGCAGCTGATGGAGCGTTTTGGCACCACGCGCACCCTTTCCAGCCCCCGCCTCCATGCGATCAACAACCAGCAGGCCGTTCTCACCTTCGCGGAAAACCGTATCTTTTTTGAAGTCAATGTGGAGCGGGAGGACAGTCAGGTCGTGGACGGTGTGCTGGTGCAGGGCAGCACCTCGGTGACCTCTACGCGCCGCTCGGTGCCGATCGGTATCATTCTCAATATCATGCCTTCCATCGACCTGAAAAACAATGAAGTGACCCTGGCCGTGCGCCCCACCTTGTCGCGTCAGGTCTCCACGGTTTCCGACCCGGGATCGGCGCTGGTGAACCAATTAATTTTACAATCCGATCCCACCGCCGAAGGCTTTACCAACGAAGTGCCGGTGGTGGAGGTACGGGAGCTGGATTCCATTCTTAAACTCAAAAGCGGGCAGGTAATGGTCATTGGCGGCCTGATGGAGCAAACCGCATCCAATGAAGATACCGGCGTACCGTATCTCAGCTCGCTGCCCTGGTTTGGCAATCTGTTCAAGACCGTCGGGAAAACGGGGCGGACGCGAGAGCTGGTAATCTTCATCCGGGCGACCATTGTCGGTTCTCAGGGCAATTATCAGGATATGGATCGCACCATTTACAATACCTTCACCAAGGATCCGCGTCCCCTCAACTTTTAGGCACGCCGTATGTCCACGCTTATCCGTTATGTGTTGATCACCGCCTTACGCGACCGGCTGTTTCTGGGGATGCTGGGCGCTATCTTGCTGGCGACGGGCATTTCCGCGGCACTGGCCGCGACGTCGATGATTGAAATCCAGGAAATGACCCTTGTATTTTCCGGCGCGGTCTCCCGCCTCATTCTGATGCTGGGTCTGGTCGTCTTCGTTGCCTTCCATATGCGGCAGGCATTTGAGACACGGGAAATCGATGTCATGCTCTCGCGTCCGCTGTCCCGCTCGCGCCTTGTGTTATCCTACTGGGTCGCCTTTTCCGTCGTGGCGGCCGTGATGACGATTCTAACCGTACTCGTGATATATGCGCTCACGCCCCTCAGCCTGACAGGGTATGCGGCCTGGTCGGGCAGCCTGCTGCTGGAAGCATGGCTGATGGTCGCTTTCACGCTTTTTGCCTCTCTTATACTCAAAAGCGGGGTGATGACAGTACTCAGCACGCTGAGCTTTTATGCGTTGGCGCGTATGATGGGGTTTTTTCTGGTCACGGTGGGGGGCAGGACGTTATTTGGAAACGCCGAGCTTAATCTCTATGCCGACCGCGCCATGAAGTTTCTGGCGATTCTCGTGCCCCGGCTGGATTTCTTCGCCAAAACGCACTGGCTGAATTACGGGGTGGCCGATATGCCTGCGGATATTGTCTTATTTGTGGGGCAGACGTTGGTTTTTGTGCCGCTCTTGTTGGTGGCGGCGATCATTGATTTCAGAAAAAGGCAGTTCTGATGGGACGTACGGTGCGGGGCTACCCTTCTGTGCTGATGGTATTTCTTTTGCTGCAGGGGGGATTTTGGTATCTGACGCATCAGCGCGTCCCCGATATGACTATCGTCCCCACGCCTCCGGGAAAAGCCACGCTGGACGTACTGGCGTTTGGAGACGGCGAGTTTCTTTTCCGCTCCATGGCGTTTATCATGGGCAACGCAGGGGATACGTTCGGACGCACCACCCCCTTATATAAATACGATCTGGACAAGGTGCATCGCTGGTTCTCGCTCCTGGATAATTACAATCGCGAGTCCAATTTACTGCCTTCCCTGGCGGCGTATTACTACAGTCAGACGCAGCGCCGCGAAGAAGCCCGCCATATGGTTTATTACCTTAAGGAACATGCGTTGGCGGACATTGGAAAGAACTGGTGGTGGCTGGTGCAGGCCACCTATATCGCCCTGCACCGGGTGGAGGACAGCGACCTGGCGCTGGAAGTCGCCACTCCGCTGGCAAATGCTCCCGGCGTGCCCGTCGCCATGCAACAGCTTCCCGCACTGGTGCATGAGCAGCGGGGTGAGTTTGGCGATGCATTGTACATTATGGAAGGCATCCTCGATTCCGAGCAGGAAATCCCCGAGAGCGATCTGAGGTACATGAATTATTTTATTGATGAGCGCATCAATAAACTCGATGAGCTGGACGAAAAGGCACGCAGGCGACTGGGAGCGCCGCCCGCCGCTCAGCCGGAAGGAAAATAACAAAAAGGCCGCCCGTCCGATGCCTGCAGGACAGGCGGGAAGGCAAGCAATTATTTCCGATTAAAACATCCACCGCAGACCCACGCTGGCAATGAAATCGTCGTTCTCTTCGCCATTCTTGCGTGCGATGGAAGACGTTTCACCGAAGGCGCGCTCATAGCGAATATCGAGATAGGGGGCAACGTTACGGGTGATTTCGTAGCGGGTTTGCAGCCCCAGCTCCGCGTGTGCCAGACCTGCGCCCACCTCCTGATCGGCTACATCCTGCGCGTAGAAGGTAGCCTCTCCATAAGGTTGCAGGATAAGGCGCTGCGTAACCAGAAAATCGTTTTCCAGATGTATCCGTGCGCTTACGTCCCCTTCATCGCTGATAAAAAAATGCGCTTCCGTTTCAAAGAAGTAAGGGGCAAGCCCTTCAAGCCCGACCACCAGATAGGTCGCGGGTGCGGGCTGCGTATCCTGCCGGATGCCCAGTTGTGCGTCCCAGAAGGGTGCGACAGTGCGGCTATACATCGCCCAGAATTCGGCAGCGTCGGTTTTGCCATCCACCGTCTCCCCCTCACTCTTGAGATGCAGCTTGTTGGCGTCGCCACCGATCCAGCCATCAAAATCCCACCGGGCGACAGGATCGTGCCGCCCCGCGCCGTAGTCCGTCTCCAGCCGGAAAGCATGGAATATCTGCCCGCCATGCTCTGCCTGATGATCGTGAGCGGACGGCGTCTCAGCCGCCATCGCGGCGTTGAAAGAGAGCGCCGCAAACCATACGGCAAGCGTCGCGGATTTATTCATGGGCATGGCTGTGGTTCCCCTCATGAGCAGCGGGCATGGCGGCGGCGGGAACATCTTTTGCATCCAGCTTCGCCACCACCACTTCCCGCATCATCCCGGACATCATATGGTATAGCAGATGACAGTGGAATGCCCATTGCCCCGGTTCGTCGGCGGTCAGCAGCACCGAGTAAGACTGACCCGGCGGCACGATGACCGTATGTTTATTGGGCAGCTTGCCCGCGGGCTGACCGTTTTCCAGTTGCACGAACATGCCGTGCAGATGCATCGGATGCGCCATCATGGTGTCGTTGGTGAATTTCAGACGCACCCGCTCACCGTAACGCAGATTGACAGGGCCGGCCTCGCTGTATTTTTTGCCGTTCATCGTCCAGATATACCGTTCCATCGTGCCGCCGAGGCGGACTTCGATGGTGCGCTCCGGCGGGCGCGTGTCCTTCTGCGTGCCCAGATAACGCAAATCTTTGTAATCAAGCGCCTTTTCTCCTTCCGGGGTTCCCGCCTTTGCCCAGCCGCTTTGCATGTCTTCCATCATCTGCTGCATTTCTTCCGCGCTCATGCTGCTATGATCCATGCCGGACATATCCATCTCCATTCCCATATCCGCCATGGTCAGCAGGGCGCGGGGGCGCTGCACGGGTGCCTCCCCTTTCATCCCCGTGCGAGGGGCAAGCGTAGCGAGGCCGAAACCGGTACGGTCAATCGGCTCCGCAACGACGCTATAGGCTTTGTCCTCGGAGGGAGTCACGATCACATCATACGTTTCTGCGACACCAAAGCGGAATTCATCCACCGGCACCGGCTCCACATTCTGACCGTCCGCCGACACCACCTGCATTTTTAACCCCGGTATCCGTACATCGTAAAACGACATGGCCGAAGCGTTGATAAAACGCAGCCGCACCCGCTCGCCGGGCGTAAAAATCCCCGTCCAGTTCTCTTCCGGCGATTTGCCGTTGATGAGAAACGTATAGCCCGTGACATCGGAGAGGTCGGTCGGCAGCATCCGCATCTTCCCCCACATGGTCGCGTTCTCCCATGCGCCGGTCAGCCCTCGCGTGCGCACATCCGCGAAGAAATCACCGAGGGTGCGGCGATCAAACTGGTAATAGTCCGAAGACATTTTCAGATTGCCGATAATCTGCTCCGGCGTTTCAGGCGACATATCCGAAAGCACCACCACATAATCACGATCCGCCTGCACCGGGTCTTTTCCTTTGGGGGCAATCACGAGCGCGCCGTACACACCATCCTGCTCCTGACCACCCGAATGCGAGTGGTACCAATAGGTGCCTGCCTGACGAACGGGGAAACGGTAGGTAAACGTCGCGCCCGGCTTGATGCCCTCGAAATTGTTTAATCCCGGAACCCCGTCCATCGCGGGATCGATCAGCAGGCCGTGCCAATGCACCGAACTGTCCTCGTCCAGATGATTGGTAACGGTCACGGTCACGTCCTCCCCTTCGTTAAAATACAGGGTGGGGCCGGGAATGCTGTCATTCACCGCAATTTTCTCGATCATCCGGCCTCCCACGCTCACCATTTTATGCGCGATATCCAGATGGTATTCCCGTGCCCAGCAAGGAGAGGAAATAAGCAGTACAAGCCCCCAGGCCGCAAGCGTGCGGAACACTGTTTTTAAAGACGCCCCCTTATGCATCATAACAATTCTCACGCTTACTCGTATTTCTTCAAGAGCGCCATAATCTCAGCGATGCGCTCTTCTTTGAGTGTTTTATTCGGGCGGGAGCAGGCATCGGTTACGCAAGCGTTCATATGCGTCTCCAGCACCGCAAGCTCTATCGCCTTAATGGCGTTACGCGCCGCCCGCAATTGCGACAGAATATCCACGCAATATCTCCCCTCCCCGATCATCCGCTTCACCGCCTCCAACTGGCCGACGGCGCGGTTGATCTTTCCGGTCTGGGAGGCATGACAGGGATGTTTTGACACGGGGCGACCTTTGTTTATAGCCCTTCATGGTATACCCCTGGGGGGTATATTGTCAATGGCATGAGAAGGGGGAGGTATGGCTTAGGAAGCGGGCACGGCTTCTTCCTCAGCAGGAGAAACGCGGGCGGGATGCTCGGACAGCAGACACGCTATCCAGCGGGTACGGTCATAATGTTTGCAGGCAATGATGATACCGTGCGTCAGTGGCGCCGCAAGCAAGGCGCCGGGAATACCCCACAAAAACCCCCACAGGGAAACGGAGATAAGCACGATCAGAGGTGACATGGCGAGCATATTCCCCTGTATCTTGGGCTCCAGTATGTTGCCCACGAACATATGCACGAAGCTCAGCGATATAAGAATGGCAAGAGGCATCGTCGTCCCGTCAAACTGAAAGATCGCCAGAAGCGTGGCGGGAACGATGGTCAGCACCGCCCCGATGACAGGAATAAAATTAAGAAAGAATGCCAGCACCGCCAGCGTAAAAGCTAGATCCAGCCCGAAGGCAAATACGGTAAGGTAGGTGGTCACGGCATTGAGTATGCCGCATATAATCATGGAGCGCAGATATGCCTGAAAGGATTGTCCCCACTGGCCGGAGGCGGACAAAATCTTTTCCGACCGCTCCTTCCCCAGGCAGATGCGAAACTTGCTTTTCCACCGCGTGACTTCGGGCAAGGCCAGCATCACATAGGCAATCACCAGAAAAAGGGTCAGCAGGCTTTCGTGAAAATTCATCAGCGCGGTTTCCACGATCTCGCGCACCTCTTCCATCTGGACTTTACCCGTCGTATCGACCCCGTTGATCGCCAGTTCGTTTTTCGTCTGCCGCCAGAAGCGGTTTACCTCCACCTTGTACTGGGGTGCCGCTTCCACCACTTCCCCCAGACTGAAATAAAGCGACAGGGCAAATACCGCCAATACACCCGTCAATGCTATAAAAGAACCTATGTAGCTGAAGGAGTCGGGAAGATGGCGATTGAGCCAGGTTTTTATAGGCCAGGCAAGCGCCACCAGAAAGATGGCCATGGCCAGCGGCGCCAGTACGTCGGCTCCCAGCTTGAGCATCACGAGCAGTGCAAACACCATCATGATGATGACCGCTCTGCTGTGCAGAATATCAATAGAGAGGGAAACCGGGTGTTTTGCCATATGCCCTCTTAGAATCGCCAGGAAACGGTAAACGCGCCGAACATATCGTTCTCTTTCTGGCCGTGGAATTCTTTGGTGCGCAGAATATGGGTATAAGCAATGCGCGTATCCATAAACGTAAAGGCAATGCCCGCTTGCAGCCCCCCCACGAAGGGAAGCTTATCCACGCTGGGGCTGTCTTGGAAACTATTGCCATCCAGAAAAATGTTGCGTGCCACCGCCCTCCCCTCGACGCCCGCAAACAAATACCAGCCAAAATCTTTGGACGGTACGAAGAAATCCGAACCGGGAAGATTAGGGCGGATGAGCGGAGGGCCGTAATCCGACGGCAGGTCGTAGCCCAGACGCACCACCGTGCCTGCCGCAGCATGGGTAAAAATATTGCCCACACTTCCGCCCAGACTCGGTGTAATATCTACACCCCAGCCGAAGGGAGAAAACTCGTATAAGCCACGCCATTTGCGCTCATAGGTAAGGACGACGCCCGGCTCATTATGAATCTGATAGTCCCACCCTCGTGGATAGATGTAATCAATGGCGCTGTGGACGAATTTCTGTGTTTTGTCCGCTCCGGAAGCCGGGCCGACCATCCCCAGCGTCAGCTGGAGATTATCCAGCCGGTAGCCCGTGTCTGAAATGACGCCGAGACTGCCATAGAGCCATCCGGCATAAGGACGATCATTGGGATCAGGAACAGGAGCGGCAATATCGTCGGGCGTATACATGCTTTGCCCAACGGCGACGCCCCAGCGCGTGCGCCCTTCCTTGGGGAAGAAAGGAAGCAGATCGGCACCCCGGTCGATCCAGCCGGGAAGATTATTCTCCGCCGAAAGAAAGGAGAAGTTCACGCCGTTCGTGTAATTATTATCTTCACCGGCGAAATAATCATTCTCCAGCGATGCGGTAAAAATAGCCGAATTATCCTTCCCGCTGCGCAGCGTTTCCTCTGCAGCCGAAGGAGAGGCTATTAATAAGGCAGCCGGTAATACAACGATACCGGCTGCCCATTGAAGCGTATGCAAGATTTCTGTCATGAATATTATCCAGGAAAGCTCATCATCACTTCAAATCCGTTCTCTTCCAGTTCATCACGCGAAGAAACCTCCGCGTTATCTTTCACAGGAAACGTAATTTGGTAGGTATTGATCTTTTTACCGACATTAATATCACGCTTCTTGTTAAAGAGTTCTGTCTTGGCTTCCACCGTATAATGGCCAGGCGGCAATTCAGCCAGTAGCATCGGGCCTTGCGTAACACCGTTGAGCACTTCCAGCCCCTCATGGTCACGAATGCTCACGGCTACATCAGACAGATACATGCCACCTTCGCCCGTGAACACGAGCTTCACATTATATTGACCCTGAACACGCTCAATCGCCTGTTGTCCCGTCTCTCCAACGCCACCGGTAACCACCGGAACCAATGTAGCAGCAAGGGCGCTATAGGAAAACAGGATGGCTCCTGTTGCGTACAGAAAAGGTTTTGCTAGATAGGTCATTGTCATCTCCTTTTTTGGTGTCCAATCCCTTTCGGGGACATTCATATCTTCCCATAGCTCACATAAGATATCGCGTGGAGGAAGGGGACGGAAAAATCAAAACTCTATAAACAGAAAGCGGGAATGGTTAATATGTTTCATTGGCCGGCGCTGGATGCTCAGAGTCTTCATAAGGTGCAGGAGGCGCAACAAAGCCTTCCATAAAGCCATGAAGAATCTCTCGCACCGGGTTCGTGCATTCTCCGCTATTTTTATCGGAAAGACCCTCCAATGAGAAGGCTTTAGAAATTTTAGCTTTACCGATAAAAAACAGGGAAACAATTGTAATCATCAGAATGGCGGCGATCATGGAGGCCGCCTGCGTCACGCTTACATCAGCAACGCGGTAGAGCATGAAGCTTGCCCACCCCAGTGCCACCACGACAAAAAAGGCGAGCAGAACCCCCCCGGCGACAGCGGCGATAATCCCTGCCAGCCCCGACCTGTAGCGACGCTGCAGATCGGGACTGGAGGGAAGAGCCATGTCTAGTGCCCATAACGCCATGCGCGTTTTAAGGGCAGCGGAAAGCAGAGTCGTCCACATGGCGATTAACGACGCAGCAATGCGCCAAGCAGAAGTCCGCCTACAGCGGCAATAGCCACCGACTGCAGCGGATGATCCGTAATTCTGTCTTCCGCTGTTTTACGCAGCTCGGCTGCCTGTTCCGATTTTTCCTGCAGAAAACGTCGTGCATTTCCGCCCGCCGCTTCGGCAACGTCGCGCAGGTTCTGCTTGGTTTCTTCTACGGATGCCTGGGGAGAAGAAGTTTTGGTGATAGTGGCATTCATAACAATCTCCTTATGTAAATATGAGTCTTGCGTCATGTAGAGTAAGTGTGATGACGTAATAGCAGCGTGTCATAGAGACGGTAAGTTCGCCATGCGAGAACGCAGCCCCAAATATAAAAAAGGCATCAGTACGCACAAAGTCGAACAAAGACAAAAAAAAGAAGGCCGACAGTTGCCGGCCTTCTTGTCATCGCATACAGAAAAAAGCGGTTACGCAGCTTTATCGCAGCAAGCGCGTTCCCAGCTCTTAATCTGCTTCTCAGCTTCTTCCTTGGCAATGCCGTAAGCTTCCTGAATCTGTCCAGACAGCTTCTGACGATCACCTTTGATCTGAGCAACCTGGTCATCGGTCAGCTTACCCCACTGTTTGCGTACGCTGCCTTTCAGTTGTTCCCAGTTACCTTCGATTTGATCCTTGTTCATGATAATCTCCATGGTTGAGATGAATGATATGTAAGTGCCATCTGTTGGCACAGTCATAGCTTTACCCCCTTCCATCTCAAGTCTCTATTCGGAGGAAGAAAGAAAAATATTGGGTTCGCATAAATTTAGGATGATTTTATATCTTTCCCTCCGGGATCGAACGGACGTTTGATGCAGTGATTGCTAAAGTGAGCAGGTCTTAAGCAAAGGAGATGCATATGACCATGATGAATCACGAGCAATACGGCGTAGGCGCCACGATGGACTCCGTCTACAACGAGTTGAATCAGTTGCAGTCCTGCTATCAGGAATATCTGGATCAGGAGTCGCTCATCTCGGAGGTACGCTTGCTGAAACAGATGATTGAGGATTGCCAGATAGGTTCGCCGGAAGCAGAGGAAATGCTGCGTGCGCACGGCGGAGAAATTCTCAGGCTGCTCAGCGACAAGCTCAAGCTGGCGGCGGAGGAACAAGAGCGCCTGCAGGAAGAAAGCCCGGCGGTAGCCCGACGCGACGACGGACGCGCCGCACACAGGCTAAGCCGTGCGCTGGCGTTGGTAGCGGATGCCCAGCAAAAGCTGGACACCTCCCTGCATACTGATTTCACCCACTAATCGATGGAGGATTTATGTCTCTACATGCGATGCATCTTGAAGATTATTTACTGCCCGACAGTCAAACCCTGCTGGAATTGTTTGGTGAGGAAGACGGGGCATTAGAGTCTCAGCCCGAAAAATACTTTCCCGATAATGATGATGAATGGGGAATGCCCACTCTCGATCATTTCATTTTATAACCGACGAATCATAAGGAAAAGACGATGACATCCACCGCACAAACATTGAAGAAAACAGATTCCGTTTCCGTGCATATTGGCATGGACGAGGCCAAACGCGCAAAAGTGGCGCGTGAGCTTTCTGGCTTTCTGGCCTCCAGCTTCATGCTCTATACCAAGACGCTGTATTATCACTGGAACGTCACGGGGCAAAACTTCGTAGGCCTCCATACGCTGTTTGAGAGCCAGTACAAGGCGCTTCAGCTGGCAGCGGATACGCTTGCGGAACGTGTGCGCGCCCTGGGGCATTTTACGCCCGGCACCGTGAAGGAGTTTTCCGCTATGTCGGAAATCGAAGACGACCGGCAGCTGCCTGCTTCTGCCATGCAGATGGTAAAAAACCTTCTCCTTGCGCATGAAACCTGCTCCCGACAGGCGCGAGAGGTCTTTAAAGTTGCAGAAGATGCAGAAGATGAAGTTACAATGGACATGTTAGTCGATCGCATGACGTTCCACGATGGTGCGGCATGGATGTTGCGTGCAATTACTGAATAAACAATGGAGGTTTTTTATGTCTAATTCCCGTTCAAATAACAGCTATATCGTTTTAGCATTGATTGCCATGATAACCGTATTGGGCCTGGTATTTCTCATGCAGCGTGAGGATGAGCCTTCCACACGTTTAGGGAAGGCGGTCGAAGAGGTGGGCGACGGCCTGAAAGATGCGGGTCGTGAGCTGGATCCCCATCGCACCACGGGAGAAAAGATCGGTGACGCGGTCGAGGATTTTGGAGACGACATCGAAGATGCCACTGAGAATTAAGGGTTTTCTCTGTTCCTCAGGTGTAAGGGCGGCTTTGGCCGCCCTTTTCATGCGTATGTATATTATACTTATGGTATTTTTATACCGCAATGTAGATACTGAATAGGAAGAATAAATTTATCTTACAGAGCCGGTCATGAGTGACACCGTCGTATCTCCAGCTTCATCGCCCCTGCCCCGCATACTGGTTATTTTAGAACCGTATGCGGAAATTAAACGCCTGTTACGATCCGCCAAGCGTAAATCCCAGGTGAAGGGTTTGCAGTGGGAAGTGGTGATGATCGAAACTCCTGCCATGCGTCGCCGTTTGGATAAAGACGAGCAGCAGCATTTGCTGGGTGCCATGACGCTGGCCGAGCAAATGGGGGGGGAAGTAACGAAAATTCGCGCCCCATCGATGATTGAAGGCATCCAGGAGGTGCTGGAAGAACGGCAGTGTCAGGGCGTGCCCATTTTTTCGATAAAAATTGCCGATATCCGGCAGCCCCGCCATACCCCATGGAATATGAAAGCCTCGTTATTGCGTCAGGCGCAGCGGCGATTTGGGCAGGATTACAGGATATCCGCCGTTCCCATTGGGGTGGAATGGAGCTCTGAACAACGCCTCTTTAAGGTGTTTCGGGTCACCGCCAAGGAAATATTTGTGAGCCTGATGGCCGTAGGCATCGCCACGGCTTTTATTTATCTTATTAAGGCGGTGGAGCCGGAAGCCCTCGTCAAATCCCATTATAATAAGGCGATTATTTATATGATCGCCTGCGCGTATCCTGCCTTGCGATATGGGTTTATGGCGGGGATCGTCGCTGCGGTCAGCAGTTTTGTGACCATGAACCTTCTGTTCATCGGCAAGAAATACAGTCTGATCATTGACGACGTGAACGAAGCGGCCAATTTATTTCTGTTTCTGATGGGCGTCACCACCATCGCCTATCTGGGCAACCGGGAATACAAACATAAACTCAGTCTGGCGAAAACCGCGGATCGTTTTCACTCCTTATTACGGTTGCATCGTATCACGCTTAATAAAAATACGCCGGAAGAAGCGGTGGAAGCGTTGGACAATGAATTATGTTCCTTGCTGGAAACGGATATTGTGTTTTTCTTTCCCTCGCCCGGCAATGAAAATGAGCTGGAAACTCTTTTCCGTAAAGATATTGAGTTGAATGAAGCGGAACAAAAGGCGCTTGCCGTTGCCTGGCAGGAAAGCAAGACCTCCGGGGTAGGCGCGCCGTATAACCCTGAAGGGTGCGGCTGGCGGTTTGAGCCCCTGGTCACGGCGAAAGACGAAATCGGCGTGTTGGGGATCCGTATTACGTCTCGGATAGAGCTGAATACGGATTTGGGGAGGATGTTATCGGGGATTGCCGATCAGGCAGCGTTGATTCTTGAGCGTTTGCGGATGGAACGGCTTGCCGAGGAGAATCTGGTGCAGGCGGAACGGGAGAAGCTTCGTTCCATGCTGCTTTCCAGCGTATCCCATGATTTAAAAACACCCCTGGCTTCGGTGATCGGCTCGCTGAGCGTCTACCGTACCATGTATGATCGCTTGTCGCAGGAACACCGGGAAACACTGATAAACACTGCACTGGAAGAAGCGCAGCGTTTGGATAGTTTTATCACCAATATCCTGGATATGACACGCCTGGAAAGCGGTCAGATAGAAATGAAAGAAGAATGGATGAGTCCGGCTAAATTGGTGGACGATATAGGTCGCCGCCTGCGCGAACGTTTGCGGCGACATCAGTTAATCTGTACCGGGCCAGAAGATATTGAAGTCGCCATGGATGTCATGATGACGGGGCAAGTGCTGCAGAATCTTCTCGATAACGCCGTAAAATACACGGCGGATGGAACCATGATTGAAGTGGTGTGGGTGCTGGACGAAACCGGATTCAGGCTGAGCGTACGGGATCATGGCGGAGGAATTCCCGAAGATAAACTCGACAAAGTATTCGATAAATACGCCCGCATTAAACATCAGGACAGTCAGGTGGCGGGCACCGGGCTGGGGCTGGCGGTGGCGCGGGCGGTAATAACGGCACAAGGCGGAGAAATTAAAGCCTCGAACCATCCCGATGGGGGCGCTGTTTTTACGATTACTTTACCAAAAGCGCGTACTACCAAAGATAAGGAGGCAGCGTAGTTACCATGTCACTAGAACAAAAAAATATTCTTGCTATAGACGATACTCCCGCGATCCGCACCTTCCTGCGTATTTCGCTGCAAACGCATGGCGCAAAATTCTTTGAGGCAGCGTCCGCTATGGAAGGGGTGAGGCTGTGTGAGGAGGTCAAACCTGATTTAGTGGTGCTTGATCTGGGACTCCCCGATAAGGACGGACTCGATATCCTCCCCACACTGAAGATGGCCGACAAAAACGGTGAGCCTCCCAAAGTGGTGATACTTTCCGTCCGCAAGGAACAAAGCACCAAGAGCCGCGCATTCTCTTTGGGCGCCGATGCATACCTCACCAAGCCCTTTCTCATGGAAGAGTTGCTGGAGGTCATTGAGCGTAAGCTCGAGCACTAAGCGTAAGGGCTTTATCTCCTCTTTATTTCTTTATTCTTTCCTCTCATGGCTTTCTTAGCTTTGCCTGCGTAGGCTGTGAAGTGAGCCGTAATCATACGGTGCATCACGTCAACCGATTGAGGAGATAGATATGAAACCGCATCATTTTTTCACCGCAGCAGGAGTAGCGGCGCTTTTGGCGACTTCTGCGATGGCGTCTACTGTTATCACGATCAACGACCTGCCTGATAATGGAGCGGTAACGCTCTCGGGCACCGTGAAGAGCGTGGAGAACGAACGCGAATTTACCCTGTCCGACGAAACCGGCACTATCGGTGTGGATCTGGAGTCCACGCAATCCGTCGTGCTGAAAAAAGGCGACCGCGTCACCGTCACGGGTCAGGTGGATAAGGACATTACCGGCACCGACATCAACGCTTCGCATGTGGAAGTCGAAAAAGGCTTCGTGGAAGGCATGAGTGACGCCGTACAATCTATTCCGGGAGTTTCCACCACTGATGCGCAGGCGTTTAATATCGACAGTCTTCCGGAGGAAGGTGCGGTGAAGCTCACCGGCAAGGTCAGCGACGTGGATAATGAGCGTGAGTTTACGCTCACGGATAAAACGGGCTCCATTAATATCGATGTCGTCTCGCCGGAGAAAGCGGCGTTGACGGAAGGGGCGCATGTCACCGTGATCGGGGTGATGGATAATGGCCTGTTGAGCCGCCATGTAAAGGCTCAGAAGGTGCTCGTCATCGCGGATGCCCAGCCGGAAAAATAAAAATCATTTAATCACTTGAACGGTTGGCTGTCAGAGCCTGCCAATTCAGCGAAGGAGGCTGTCATGCGAAGTGCTTTATTGTGGGTGATCGGGGTGCCTATTCCCCTCATCATTCTTTATAACATATTTTTCTAATCTTAGGCGGGGGCGATCACCCCCGCCTTTTTTAATATCAGTTGCCCCACCTCGTAAGCGGCTTGCTTTACTGCTGCGCGATCCTGTTGCGAAAACACCGGCCGCGGCACATGATCCGCGACCCATACCGCTCCCAGAATCAAACCATCGGGTACAATAATCGGTGCCGCAGCGTAAAAACGGATCGCGCCAGAGGACGGCATGGATGATGTTTCCACGCTCCCCTTCAGGCGAGCATCCGTAGCCGCATCATGCACGACCAGCGCATCTTCCGACGCATTTGCAACCATCTCCGTCCATAAAGGGCGATAACCCGGCATTTCCTGGGGGGAAATGTGGGTATTGAACGTAAAGCTGGGAAGCACGCCATTCACAAAACTGACCATGATGATCGGTGCATTGAGGGACAGGCGAAGGCGATGCGCCATCTCTTCAAAAGGAGCGTGGAAATCGCTTTCCGAGATGCCTAAATAATCCAGCATTTTCTTTTGAGGATGTGTATTCACAGAGAATCTACCTGTTTCTGTTGAGAAAAAGCTGACGCAACCTCTGCATCAGGTAATAACCACACCTTCAGCATTGCATAAACCCAGAAAATAAACACAACTTATAGGGGCATAAATTATTAATGCAGAGCGATTTAAAAACAGGCTTCATCCGCTTGGCGAAAAAAGGGAAGGAGGCAAAGAAATAGGGCGCTTCCACATAAGAAGCGCCCTATGGCTCTCACACATTGTCGCTAACCCTAGATAGGCGGGTTGGCGCTACGTCCTGTAATCATTCCGTAGATCAGGCTTGCCAGGAACAGTACGACAAACAGTACGGTTAAGAACTGGGCGATGGACGCGAACGTTCCCGCCAGTCCGCCAAACCCGAATACGGCGGCAACGATTGCCAGAAGAAAAAACGTGATTGCATACCCAAGCATGATAACCTCCTTACATGAGTATTGATGAAATGCTGATGTGATTATCGTCTCCAGGCGGGTTTGCCCAGATTGACGTCGTTCTCATCGGTGAGTGCGCCCGTAGCCGCACCTATGCCCGCACCAATAGCGGCCCCCGTTACAGGGTTGCCACCTACCAGTGCGCCACCTACAGCGCCCGCGCCTGCGCCAATACCGGCGCCGGAAAGCGCACGATCCCCTTTAGTATTACCACATGCTGCCAGTGCGGCAATCATGACGGTATAGGTAAGAAAATGCATCGGTTTCATTTTTTAAACTCCTTGATCTGTGGACATGCGCCTAAGGCGCTAAGCCGGTAACGTACCGGATAGATTCATCGTGCCTCATGCGGCATCAGCTTTCTATGCGTCGAAAGAAAAACAAAATAAACATCCCGTAAATACGGCACTTACTGCATTTTTATAAATATGCGGCACTTGCTTCTCGTCTCTTGAGGGAGGGGGTTTTAGCATAAGAAATAAGGAACGCATTAAAGGAAAGACCATGGGGCGCTCCCATCATGTATTCGATCTGATTATTATCGGGGGTGGTTCTGCCGGGCTTGCGGCACTCCGGGAAGCACGGAAATACTCCAGTAACGTTCTGCTGATCCAGGACGATCCAGAAGGAAACACATGCGCCCGTACCGGCTGTATGCCTTCCAAGTCACTCATTCATGCCGCCACGTTATTTCATGCGCGTCATAAAATGGAGGATGCAGGCATCTGCGGAGCACAGAAAATTTCAGCGGATATCCCCACCATTTTGCAAAGAGTGCGAGAAAAGCGCGATGCGTTTGTCGCCTCCGTACGCAGTGGAATGAAGCAGCAGGAACAGTGTATTATCAAGGGTCGTGCGCGCCTCCATACGCCTACTTCCGTACGGGTAGGGAGCCTGCTCCTGCATACGAAAGCGACGGTGATTGCCACCGGATCCTCTCCCTATGTGTCACGCGAATTCCAGGAATTCGAGGACAAAGTATTTACTACCGATACGCTGTTTGAGCAGAACACCCTTCCTAAGCGTATGGCCGTCATCGGCATGGGAAGCGTAGGGCTGGAGCTTGCCCAGGCATTGGCACGACTGGGTATCGAAGTCACTGCGGTAGAGCGCAACGGCCATCTTGGCGGCGTGGCGGATATGGATATCAATGAGGAGATTCTACGGGCGCTGCAAAAGGAAATGCGCGTATGGATGGGATGTAAGTTAGGCATAAAACGCAAAGGGCAGGCATTGACCCTTACGCACAAGGACGAAAAAACCGTCGTGGATGCCTTGCTGGTCACGACCGGACGCAAGCCCAATCTCAGCACCCTCGGACTCAAGCGCCTTGGCGTGCCGCTGGATAGCGCGGGCGTGCCGCATTTTAACCGATACACCATGCAGATCCATGGTTTTCCGCTTTATATTGCGGGAGACGCGACGGATGAACGGGCGGTACTGCACGAGGCGGTCGATGAAGGAGAGCGCGCCGCCTACCATGCCCTGACGGGCAATCAGGAATTTCGTCATCGCAAAGTGCTGATGACCATTGTCTTTACGCATCCGACCATCGCGATTATAGGCGACAGCTCCTACGCCATGCGAAATAACGGCATCGTGGTGGGCGAGGCGAGTTTCACCGATCAGGGGCGTGCCGTCGTAGAGAATGAGGCGCAGGGGAAAATCCGCATCGCCGCCAATAAGCAGGACGGCACGTTGCGCGGCTGCGAAATGATGGCGCCGCACGGAGAACATCTGGCGCATCTGATCGCTTTCGGACTGGAGCAGAAAATGACCGCGCAGGAGATGCTGTCCATGCCCTATTACCATCCCAGCTTTGAGGAAGGGCTGAAGACGGCGCTTAAGCAGATCTGCAAGGCTCTTTAAAGAATGGCTTATGCTTCTTTCGCCACTGCTTTGCGGGGGGCATCCTTTTGGCCATCCGCCTCGATAATTTCCATGCGATAGCCAATGCCCGGTTCCGTGATGATATATTCTATGTGGGGATCGCCTGCTTCCAGCTTTTCGCGTAGCTGGCTGATATAAACGCGCAGATATTGCATGTCATCGCTATGAACGGGGCCCCACACCTCCCGGAGAATCTGCTTATGGGTAAGCATCTTGCCGCGATGAATGAGGAAATAGCGCAGCAGATCGTATTCTTTGGGAGTAAAGGCGGCTTTTTCCCCCTTCAGGAAAACTTCATGCCGCACCAGATCCATCCGCAGATTGCCATTCATGAGATCGGGCTCTCCCGCTTCCTGCGTGGCGGATTTTCGCAAATTCGCATAAATGCGCGCCAACAGCACATCGGGATTGAATGGCTTGGTGACGTAATCATCCGCGCCTAAATCCAGCGCCTTAATAATTTCGCCATCGTCATTGCGAACCGAGCAGACCAGGATAGGCACCTGCGACCATTCCCGCGCCGATTTTATCACTTCCTTGCCATCGATATCGGGCAGCCCCAGGTCCAGCAGCACCAGGTCGGGCTTTACAGAGGCGATTAACCGTCCACCTTCACGCCCATTATCGGCATCCACCACCTTAAACCCGTTCCCTTCCAGGGTGATCGTCAGCAGTTTGCGAAGGGGCGGCTCATCCTCAATGATAAGAATCGTGTTTTTCTTCTGGTTCATACGAAAGTGCTCCGGTTGCGTTATCGTTGCATAAAATCTATCGGGTGCCGTATAAAGAAGCCATTAGGAGCCTATAGCCCCTGCCCTTCTGCAAGCAGGCAGCATAAAAGACCGCTGAGCCCCAAGCAATAGAATAATAAGAATTTCTGCGGGGAGACAAGGCAGCTCTTTCCCTGTTTGCTCCGCCTTCCCCCCTGCACGCAACCCCAAGCGGCTGCCTTTTCCGAGGGTGGAAATTGATCTGCAATGATGTAGGATGCGGTTTTAAGAGCAGCATCCCATGAGGAAACCATGAAACGCGGTCTATTGTTTGTAGTGCCCCTGCTGATAGCGACCCTGGTGGTTGGCGTAACCTACGGGCGCCCACCCGCCGTGGAAGTGGTCGTGCCCCATCGCGGGCAAGCGGTGCAGGCCGTCTACGCTACGGGTACGGTGGAGCCGACGGTAATGCTTCCTATCGCGCCGCGTGTGACTGCCCGGCTTGCGGAGCTGCTGGTGGATGAAGGCGCGGTAGTGGAAAAAGATCAGCTGCTCGCCCGCCTGGAAGATGAAGACGTAAAAAGCGCGCTGGCCGAATTACAGGCGCGGGCGGATTATGCACAGCGTGAATATCACCGGCAGGAAAAGTTGCTGGCGCGCAAAGTCAGCACCGTACAGGCGCGGGATAAGGCGAAGACGGAATGGGAGGCGGCTCAGGCAGCGGTGAAGCGGGCGGCGGCGGAAGCGGATTTTCTCCAGCTGGAAGCCCCGGCGGATGGGCATATCATCCGGCGCGACGGCGAAGTGGGCGAGCTTATTCCTGCCAATACGGCGATTTTCTGGATGTCGTGCTGCGCCCCGTTGCGGATTTCCGCGGAAGTGGATGAAGAGGACATCCCGCTGGTGGAGCCGGGACAGAAAGTACTGCTGCGCGCCGACGCCTTCCCCGATCAGACCTTCGACGGATTCGTGCAGGCGATTACCCCCAAGGGCGATGCGACAGCGCGAAGTTACCGGGTGCGCATCGGGCTGAAGGATGAAACGCCGCTGATGATTGGCATGACCGCGGAAGCCAATATCATCATTGCCCAACGGGAAGACGCACTGTTGGTGCCCACTTCCGCGCTGGATGGGGAGACGGTATGGATCGCAGACCAGGGCACGCTGGTACGCAAAAAAGTAGAGGTCGGCGCACGCGGCCAGCAGCAGACGGAAATCCGTTCGGGTCTGGCCGATGACGCGCAGGTGCTTCTCCATCCGGAGGAAGCGCAGGAGGAAGGAATGTCCGTCCGCGCCGTACAGGCGAAGCCATGAAGCTGGCGCTTGCCATTGCCTTGCGTCATTTGCTGGCGCGCAAACGCCAGAGCATCGTCTCGCTTCTGGGCATCGTGCTGGGCGTTGGCTTCTTCCTTGCCATCGCCGCACTGATGCAAGGCTCGGAGCAGGATTTTATCCGCCGACTGATCGACAACACGCCGCATATTACCGTCTCCGATTCTTTCCGCAACTCGCGCCGCCAGCCTGTGGAGATACTCTATGACAAAGGGGCGGTGGAATTACGCAACGTCAAGCCGCAGACCGAGACACGCGGCATCCGCGGGTACAAACAAACCATTGAGTGGTTACGCGCTCAGGGCGGACTGCGGGCAGCGGCCTCCCTCTCGGGGCAGGGTATATTGAGCTTTGCCGGACAGGATGTGGGCGTGTCGATTACCGGGATGATCCCGCGGGAGGTGCGCGACGTCACCACCATCCAGAATTATATCATTGAAGGGAGTGTGGACGACCTTGCCTCCAATCGCAGCGGCATCATTATTGGTGCGGAACTGGCGCGCCGTATGTCGCTTGGCCTGAGCGATACGGTCAGCCTCGCCTCCCCCACGGGTCAGGTGCGGGTTTTTACGATCGTGGGGATTTTTCGCACCGGCAGGGCGGAATATGACGAAACCCAGGCGTTTCTTGATCTTAAGCGGGCACAGGCTTTGCTGGATCGACCTAACCGCGCCAATCGCATCCTGATTAAACTGGATGACCCACATCAGGCGCAGGCATTCGCCGCCGCGCTGGAGCAGCGCATTGGGTATAAGAGCGTTTCCTGGCAGGAAGCATCCGAGGATATTTTAAGCACCCTTACCATCCGCAATATCATTATGTATACCGTGGTCAGCGCCGTGCTGGTGGTGGCGGCGTTCGGGATTTACAATATTATTTCCACTACCGTGATGGAGAAGCACCGCGACATCGCCATCCTTAAATCCATGGGTTTTCAGGCACGTGATATTCAGCGGATTTTCGTCATTCAGGGCAGCGTACTGGGATTGCTGGGAAGTCTGGCGGGATTGCCGCTGGGATCGGCGCTGATGTTTGCATTGATGCAGGTGCGCCTTAAACCGCCGGGGGCGACGGAACCCATTGCCATGCCGATGAGCTGGGATTGGAAGCCCTTTGCTATCGCCGCCTTGTTTGCGCTTGCCTCCGCCGTGTTCGCCGCCTTTCTCCCGGCGCGTAAAGGCGCCCGCGTGGAGCCGGTGGATATTTTACGCGGAGGAGTCGCATGAGCGAGATCCTGCTGCGCGCCGAGAACGTGACGCGCATCCTCCCCGGTGAGGTGGAGGTCACGCTGGTGAAAGGCGCGAGCCTGGAAATCCGCCCGGGTGAATTTACGGTGATTACCGGGCCCTCGGGTTCGGGGAAATCCTCTTTGCTGTATCTGCTTGGCTTGCTGGATACGCCAAATGAAGGACGCATCTATTTAGAGACCACCGATACCACCGCGCTCAGCGACGACAAACGCGCCGCGCTGCGGCTGGAAAAACTGGGGTTCGTGTTTCAGTTTCATTTTCTGTTGCCCGAATTCAGCGCCCTGGAGAATGTGATGCTGCCAATGCAGCGTTTAGGCAAACTTCCTCCCCCTCACATTCGCAAACGTGCATCGGAACTGCTGGCCAGCATGGGGCTGGGCGACCATCAGAACAAGCTGCCTCGTCAGCTCTCGGGTGGGCAGAGTCAGCGCGTCGCCATTGCGCGGGCGCTGGCTAACGAACCGCGGCTGATCCTTGCCGATGAACCGACCGGCAATCTGGACACAGCATCCAGCGCCAACGTGCAGGAGATTTTGCGCACGCTCGCCCATGAACATGGACGGGCGGTGGTGACGGTCACGCATGACACCGCTTTCGCCGACGCTGCCGACCGGCGGATCGTCATTGTGGATGGTAGGATTCAGGGTTAGGTTTGGTTTTCGCCCCGTGCGCGCCTACTGGCGCTCCGATGGCGTGCCGCTTCGCGGGCTCTAGGCAGGCGCGGACGTTCTGTCCGCGCTTCTTGTACCTTACATCTTCCACATTCCGCTGCCCTGCATCCGCAGGCGCGAGGTTTCGGGGAAGGTTATGTCGTCGCGGGTAGAGTCGGGAAACGCTTTGCAAAGAGCCTCCAGCATCGGCGCGTGCAGCCCTGCTTCCAAGAGCGGATACCACAGCAACACGCAAACTTCCGGCCATTTTTCCTTCAGCGCGGGAATGAAGGCGGCGACCTTATCATATTCGGTTTTTACCTCGTAACTGGGATCGACCACCACCAGTCCGCGCCCGCTTTGCCGCCCTGCCAGTGCAAGCACGCCCGCATACCCGTCCTTCTTATACATGCGGATATTCCTGGCCTTGATGCGGGCGGTCAGCGCCGCATATTCCTGCGGGTGAAGTTCGTGCAGATGCAGCGTATCGGTGGGACGCAGCATCAGGCGAGCGATTTGCGGCGAACCGGGATAGCTGTACTCGCCGTAGCGCGCTTTGGTCTGCGCCACGCAGTCCCTATACGGATGCCCTTCCGGCAAGGCGGCAAGCGCCTGCGCGCCTTCCTTCGCCTCGCCGGTTTTTCTGGCTTCCGCCCCCGAAAGGTCGTACACCCCGCGCCCGCTATGGGTTTCCATATAGGTAATGGGGGACTCCTGGCGCAGCATTACCGCCAGCGTTTCCGCCAACAGACGATGCTTGTGGATGTCGGCGAGATTGCCCGCGTGGTAGCTGTGCTGGTAGGAGAGCATCCTGCACATTACGTCATTGTGAATAGCTTGCCTATTCGATTTTTATTTTGTCATTACCCGACTTGTTCGGGTAATCCAGAAAAGCTCAAAAAGTGGATTGCCCGGATAAACCGGGCAATGACATTGTCTTGACTAAACCGGACGCACCGCCAGATTGAGCGTACGGTCGGCAGCCTCGGCGGAGCCGGAGATAATTTTCAGAAACTGCACCCCTGCGAAAATTGCGGGATCGAGGCTGACATATTTTCCCTGCGCCACCGTCACAGAGTAATCGCTGCCGTTGCGCTGGAGCGTCTGGTAGGTTCCACCACTGGCGGCGGCCACGGAAAAACTGATGCTGGTGCCGGTAAAAGCGGCTGGCAGGTGAATACCGCACAGCGTTGCGCCTTGCAGGTCGACAGCAGCGGAAGTAGTGGCGGTATTGGCAATCGTGGTCGAAACCAGGGCGACGATAGGCTGGTAACTGGTCAGAGAGGGCATGTGGAGAGTCCTTTTCATCGGGGTTAACTTATGCTATGCCCCTATCCTGCAAGCAAAAATAACGACCCGGAAGGGAGAAAACGATTTCCGTTCCAAGGAAGGCGTCATTCCTGCGCAGGCAGGAATCTCTTTCGCCTTTTGCGCTTGCTGATTAAAGAGATTCCCGCTTTCGCGGGAAGGACGAAAACAAAAGGAATCTATGACGACCACTACTGCCCCCAAAATCGGATTTCAAAGCCTCGGCTGCGCGAAGGCGCTGGTGGACTCGGAACGCATCCTGACGCAGCTGCGCGCCGAAGGCTACGAATTCACGGAAAGCTACGACGGCGCGAATATCGTCATCATCAATACCTGCGGGTTTCTGGACACCGCCCGCGACGAATCGCTGGCAGCCATCGGCGAGGCCATGGCGGAAAACGGCAAGGTCATCGTGACGGGATGCTTAGGCGCGGAGCCGGACGTCATCCGCGCAAAGTTCCCCAATGTGCTAAGCATCACCGGCCCCGCGCAGTATGAGAGCGTGGTGCAGGCCGTCCACGCCGCGCTGCCGCCCAGGCACGACCCGTATCTGGATTTGCTGCCCAAGGGCGGCATCAAACTGACGCCGCGCCATTATGCGTACCTGAAAATCTCCGAAGGCTGCAACAACCGTTGTTCGTTTTGCATCATCCCGGCATTGCGCGGCGACCTCGTCAGCCGCCCCGCCGCTGACGTGCTGAAGGAAGCCGAGTTGCTCGCCGAAGCCGGGGTAAAGGAACTGCTCGTCGTCTCGCAGGACACCAGCGCCTACGGCGTCGATGTGAAGTATGCCGCAAGCGTTTGGCGAGGCAAGGAACGCCGCGCAAAGTTTCTCGATCTGGCGGATGCACTCTCGGAACTGGGCATCTGGGTGCGGTTGCATTACGTCTATCCCTATCCGCATGTGGACGACGTGATCCCGCTGATGGCAGAGGGCAAAATTCTCCCGTATCTCGATATTCCCTTCCAGCACGCCAGCCCCAATGTGCTTAAAGCGATGCGCCGCCCCGCCGCGCAGGAAAAGACGCTGGAGCGGATTAAAAAATGGCGTGCGCAATGCCCGGAGTTGACGATTCGTTCCACCTTCATCGTGGGCTTTCCCGGCGAAACGGAAGAGGATTTCGAGTTCCTGCTTAACTGGCTGGAGGAAGCCGAGATCGACCGCGCCGGATGCTTCCGCTACGAGCCGGTGAAGGGCGCGGCCTCCAATGCCATCGCCGACCAGATTCCCACCGACGAGATTAATGAACGCTGGGAGCGTTTCATGCAGGTGCAACAGGACATCAGCGCCGAGCGCCTCGAGCGCAAAGTCGGCAAGACCTGCAAGGTGATGGTGGATGAAGTCGGCGAGAACGGGATTATCGGCCGCACGGAAGGCGACGCGCCGGACGTGGACGGGCTGGTCTATATCACACCATCGGAAACCTCTGCCACGCCCAAACCGGGCGAGGTGATTTCGGTAAAAATCACCCAGTCGCTGGAATATGATTTATGCGGGGTGATGGTTTAGTTTTTTTAATGCCCCTGCTCGGCGCTATCAGTAGAGATGAAGCGCGGCGAGTCAAACCGCGCCTGCCAAGAGCCCGCGAGAGCGGCGCGCCATGGGTCGCGCAAGGAGGCGCGAGCCGGGCGCATTAATAAACTACTCCACCTCCTGCTGACTCAGGCAGTGAATCGTGCCAAATCCCCAGACTAAATCCGTGGAATAGACCGGGATAATCTGCCGCTCCCTGAAGCACTCGGCCAGAATGTTCAATGCGATGCGGTCATTCGGGTCGTTGAACACGGGGACAATCACCGAAGCATTGGTAATCAGGAAATTGGCGTAGCTTGCGGGCAGGCGCGTATCCTCAAAAATCACGGGACGCGGCATGGGTAGTTCCACCACATTCAGCCCGGTTTTCTTCAGACGCTTCACATTATCCTTCAGTGGGGCGTAGTTGACGTCGCTTTTGTCCGTCTCCACCACCGTCACCACCGTATCGGCGCTTACAAACCGCGCCAGATCATCCACATGGCCGTGCGTGTCATCCCCCGCGATGCCGTCCCCCAGCCAGATGGTTTTCTCGATGCCGAGATATTTCGCAAACACTTCCTCATAGTCGTCTCGCGTGAAGCCGGGGTTGCGACATTGCACGGACTCCGAAAGCAAACACTCTTCCGTCGTCAGCAACAGCCCCTTGCCATTGACGTCGATCGCACCGCCCTCCAACACCACATGGCGACCTTTGTGCTTCGGTTCGATTACACCCAACCCCGTCGCCTCCGCAACGTAAAGCGGCACTTTGTCATCCAGCCGGTGATTGGCGTATTTCGCCCAGGCGTTGAATTTCCAATTTAACAGATGCGCCCCGTGCGCGCCTTCTGACGCTCCGTTGGCGCGCCGCTTCGCGGGCTGATGGCTCGCACGGTCTCCTGACCGCGCTTCTTGTTCCTCACTCTTTTCTTTTACAAACGTCGGCCCCGAATCGCGCAGCCACACGCGGTTGGTAGGGACGTGATAAAACTCTACTTTAGAAAGCGATACACCCGCACGCGACAGTACCACACGCGCCGCCTCTTCTTCCTTTTCCCCGCGCACGAGAATTTTGGCTGTTTCACCGAGCGTAATGGCTTTGACGATTTCCGCATACACCCACGGAATCGGCTCGAACTTCCCCGGCCAGTCGCCGCGGTGGTGCGGCCAGGCGATCCAGGTGGCGACGTGAGGTTCCCACTCCGATGGCATGAGGCAGGTAGAATCTTGATGCATAATTTTCTCGTCATTGCCCGATTTATTCGGGCAATCCATAAATGCCCTCGTTTCTTATGGATTACCCGGACAAGCCGGGTAATGACAACAAATAATCATTCGCGCTCCGGATGCCCCAGCAACTTGCCGTAATGGTCGATGCGGCGGTCGCGGAAGAACGGCCAGTGGCGGCGCACCGTTTCCTGATGCGCTGGGTCGACCACCGCCGTGATGATTTCTTCCTTATCGCGTGAGGCTTTGGCGAGAATCTGCCCCTGCGGGTCGCAGATGAAGGAACCGCCGAAAAATTCAATGCCTTCGCCTACCCCTTCCTCATGGCCGATGCGGTTGCAGGCGGCGACGTAGACGCCATTGGCCACTGCATGACCGCGCTGTACCGTCTCCCACGCATCGGCCTGCGCCGCGCCGTATTTGGCTTTCTCTAGCGGGTGCCAGCCGATGGCGGTGGGGTAGAAAATCACCTCCGCACCCTGCATGGCGGTCAGGCGCGCCGCTTCAGGGAACCACTGATCCCAGCATACCAGCGCGCCGAGTTTGCGCCCCGCCGGATCGGTGAAACTCTTGAAGCCAAGATCGCCGGGCGTGAAATAATATTTCTCGTAATAAAGTGGATCGTCGGGAATGTGCATCTTGCGGTAGATGCCGCCCAGCTCGCCGGTGGGATAGATGACCGCCAGCGTGTTATGATACATGCCCGGCATACGGCGCTCGAACAGCGAGGCCAGAATGGTGATGCCCAGCTCTTTTGCCACCTTGCCCAATGCTTTCGTCGTCGCGCCGGGAATCGGCTCCGCCAGGTCGAATACATCCGGGTCTTCGCTTTGACAAAAGTAAGGCCCCATGAACAGCTCCGGCAGACACGCAACGTCCACGCCCTTACCCGCCGCCTCGCGCAGCATGGCGATGGCTTTGTTGAGGTTCTCCTGCGGATTCCTGCTCATTTTCATTTGCAGCAGGCCGATAGTATAGGGGGCTTGGTTCATCTTTGTTTTCATCATGTCATAAAAAATTCATTACAAACCCGCCCATATCAGGGTTATACTCAATTTGCAATAATTCTCACGGGCTTGGGAGGCATAATCATGGTTAATGAAAGCGAACGGCAGAAAAATCTTGAAATGCTTAAGAATATGAACTGCAGGGGCTTGTTTGGAGTAGAGGAAATATCACCTTCCTGCACTGGGGCGCAGGAGATGTCCGGAAGCGATATTCCCCCACCTTCTCCTGTTCGGCACTCTGCTAAACCTAAAGAACCGGAGCACGGTCGCTAGCAACCCTTCGGCGTGGCGACATCCTCTAATTCTGAATATCGTATAACGCTTCTCTTACGGCCAGGCTGAGCTTGCGCATCAGGCTGGGATTCTTGCTGGCGTGCGCTTTCTCCAAAGACTCTATCTCCTCCCGATACTCCTTAATCTCCGCCATATTCGGGGCTTCCTGATGAAGCCGGTAATCTTCACAGGCTTCCTTTGTGTGTTGCAAGGACGCAGCGGCAAGCGTGTAATACTGCCGATGCAGAAGCTCCCGGCTCAACCACATATAAAGCTGCAAACGTAATTTCGGGGTGCCGGTATATTCCTGCGCCTGCATGGCCAGATAAATCTTCTCCAACGGACGGTCCGCTTCGATAAAGGCGCGCTCGGGATCCACCTTACCCGTTTCCCGCAAGATGCGGCGCGCCTCGGCGACCGCCTCAAGAATCTCCTGGCGCGTTGCTTTTCCGGCCGTATGTGCCAGACTTATTTCCGTCGGCTCAATCCCTTTGAGATGCATAATCTTCAGGGTGCCAAAAAGGTCGTCATAGCGATCTTTTCCCTTCTCCAGCCCGACAAGCAATGAAGTCTGCGCTCCCAGGCGGGAAAACCCAAGGGTGGCGGACAGTTCGGAATCCATGGGGCGGGCACGGTTTGCGTAAGGGGCAAAGCGAGCCATTTTCTCAAGTGCTTGACCGGCTTCCTCTCTCTCATGCAAGGCCAATCCCACTCGCGCCGTATTGATGGATCTCAGGAAGTCCGCCCGTCCCGGCACGGATTTGGCGGGTGCCACGGACGCATGTATCGGAGGACGAGGAGGAGGCGTGGGCTTATCCACAGGCACGGGTACTTCTTGCCGGATACAGGCCGCCACCCCCAATAATAGGACAATAGGAAAAATAAATTGCCAATTCGCCATCGGTTGCTCTCCTTAATTTTCCTCCGCCACAAGGGAAAGTAACCTACCTTGTTTAGAATAAACTCTCTATAAAAAATGCCTAAAGAATGTTTGGTTGCGCAGAATGCCCTCGGGCAAAGCCCCCTACTGAGGGGAGGCTTGCCGGGTTCAGCAATTTCTTGTAGATAAGAAAGAAACAAGGAAAACCGCGTCCCCGGGAATGGGCGTGAACGACCACGAAAGAAGCCATGACCATTGCCCATTACTGCCCCAAAAAAGTGGGTCTGCTCGGAGGGTCTTTCAATCCCGCTCATGCGGGGCATCGCCATATTTCCCTGGAGGCACTTAAACGCCTGGGGCTGGATGAAGTCTGGTGGCTGGTTTCCCCCGCCAATCCACTCAAAGACCCTGCCGTTCTTGCTCCTTACGAAACGCGCCTGGCACAGGCAAAAGCGATGGCGGCACACCCCCGCATTCGGGTGCTGGACATTGAGCAGAAACTGGACGCCCGCTACACGATCGATACGGTGAAGGCGCTGCAGCGTCATTATCCCAGCGCCCGTTTTATCTGGCTGATGGGGGCGGATAATATGGCGGGATTTCACTACTGGCGGCGCTGGCAGGAAATCGCGGCCTGCATCCCCGTTGCGGTCGTGGATCGCCTGCCTTACCATTACGGGGCGCTGGGGGGGCGTTTTGCCCATTATTTCGCCGCTTACCGGGTGCATGAGTCGCGGGCGCGGCTGCTGGCGAGCCTTCCTCCCCCGGCCTGGACGTATTTGTTTATTCCGCCTCACCCCCTCTCCAGCACGCAGTTGCGAAAAACACTTGGAAAATGATGGAATGTAGCGCATAATTAAACTGCAGAATGGGCAACCAACAAAGGGAGAAGTACTTATTTCTGCACACGCAAAGTTTACAGGGGGTGGCGACTTTCTCAAGTCACTGATTCTTACCTCTCTCGATGACGACAAGGGTGAACAGATCACTGTCGTCGACCTTCACGGAAAATCCAGTTTTGCCGATCTCATGGTGGTCGCCAGCGGTCGCTCGCAGCGTCATGTGGCGAGTATGGCCGACCATATCGCCGAGAAGCTGCGCGCCAGCGGGCATGAATATGTCCATATCGAAGGCAAGGAAAGCTGCAACTGGGTGCTGATTGATACAGGGGACATTATTGTCCACATCTTCCGTCCGGAGGTGAGAGAATTGTACAATCTTGAGAAAATGTGGGCCGTCTCCGCACCCTCGATTGAACTCGCTCTTTAAGGGGTGACGATGAATCTTCTGATCGCCGCAGGTGGCACCTGGCGCAGCGGCGCGGCCGAACGTGGCCTGTTTGACGCTTACTGCGCACGTCTTCCCTGGAAAGCAGAGCTTCACGAGATTGACATCAAGGCGAAGGGCGATACGGAAAAAGACCGCGCCCGCGAAGGGGAAAAAATGCTGGAGCTTGCTGAGCGGTTCCATCCCCATCACCGGATCGCGCTGGATGAGCGGGGCAAAAACCTGACCAGCCGCGATTTTGCCGGTCTTCTGGCGCGCTGGAATGACGAGGGGGAGAATAAGCTGATGTTTTTTATCGGGGGGCATTACGGGCTGGACGCGGAAGTGCGACGCCGCGCCGATCTCGTCCTCTCTTTCGGGCAGATGACCTGGCCGCATCTGCTGACCCGTCTGTTGCTTGCCGAACAGCTCTACCGGGCGCAGACTATCATTTCCGGGCATCCCTACCATCGGGACTAACAAGATATTGCGTCAGCCGAACCATTCCTATAGGAAATATTCTATGGAACCGCATGTAGTAAAATCGTATGTGAACCAGATGGGGCGTATAAGCGCCAGCCTGGAGGAAATGGGCGCACGGGTGGAAGAGGCCATCGGCATTGCCGGGCGGGCGCTCACCCAGCGGGATGCACAATTGCGCCAGCAGGCGAAAGCCAACGACAAACAGATCAATACGCTGCAGGATAGTATCGATGCGCAGATCGCCGATATGTTTTCCAAGCAAAGCCCGATGGCGTCGGAGCTGCGGTTGATTTTATCGGTACATAAAATAGCCAACGCCCTCGAGCGCATGGGAGATCTGGCCAAAAACACGACCAAACGGCTGGTGCGCAGCGATATTGTTTTTACGCCCGAAACCTATGCGAAGGTTCAGCAACTGGTAGAGGTCAGTAGTGCAATGCTCAAAGATGCGCTGGTGGCCTTTCGTGAGCAGGACGAAAAAATAGCGCGAGCGGTCTGGAAGCGCGACGACGAGGCGGACACGCTCTGCCGCGAGGTGTTCTCTTTGCTGATTGCCGATATTTGCGCCGTTCCGGGTAAGGAAAAAGGCATGGTGGACGCCCTGTTTGCGGTAAAGCAGTTCGAGCGCATCGCCGATTATGCCTGCGCCATTGCCAAGACAGTGATTTACATCACCACCGGGCAACGCCCCCATAAGGATATGTTAGAAGAGTGACGATGCCCCCCAAACCCGTTGTTCTTGCCATACTCGATGGCTGGGGGCACCGCGAAGAGCTGGCGCACAACGCCATTCTCGCCGCCGCCACCCCCCATTGGGACGCCTTGTGGAACAACCACCCTCATGCATTGCTGGACGCATCCGAACTGGAAGTCGGCCTGCCCGTCGGTCAAATGGGAAATTCCGAGGTGGGGCATATGAATATCGGTGCCGGACGGGTGATATTACAGGATCTGCCGCGGATTGACGCCGCGATTGCCGAAGACGAAATCAGCGAAAATCCGGCATTGATTGCCTTTGTCTCCACGTTGAAGCTGACGGGCGGCGCGTGCCACCTGCTGGGGTTGTTTTCCGATGGCGGGGTGCATTCCCACAACAAGCACCTGATGGCATTGGCGGCATTGCTGGCGGAGCAGGAAATACCCGTGAAGATGCATCTTTTTTTAGATGGGCGTGACACCCCGCCGCAAAGCGCGCTGGTGTACCTGAAAGAATGGGAAGCACGGTTCGCACAAAATCCCTATGTGAGCCTTGCCACGCTCAGCGGGCGCTATTATGCGATGGATCGTGACAAGCGTTGGGAGCGCGTGGAAAAAGCGTTTCGCGCCATTACGCAGGCACAGGGTGAAAAAGCGTCTGATGCCGCAGCGGCGATAGAGGAAAGTTATCGTGCGGGCAAGCACGATGAATTCATGCTGCCCACCATCCTCGGCGAGTATGCCGGAATACAGGAGCAGGACGGTATTCTCATGGCCAATTTCCGCTCCGACCGCGCCCGCCAGTTGCTCACGGCGCTGGTGGATCCGGCCTTTGAGGAATTTGCCCGCCCCCGCTTTCCGTTGGTAAGCGCCGCGCTGGGCATGGTGGAATATTCCGAGGCGCTGAACCGCTATATTCCGGCGATGTTCCCGGCGCAAACCCCCACCCACACGCTGGGTGAAGTGGTGGCGACGGCGGGATTGACCCAGCTGCGCATTGCCGAAACCGAGAAATACCCGCATGTCACCTTCTTTTTTAATGGCGGCCGGGAAGAGGTCTTTGCCGGGGAAGAGCGCATTCTGGTTCCCTCCCCCGCGGTGGCGACCTACGATTTACAACCGGAAATGTCCGCGCCGGAAGTGACGGATCGTCTGGTGGCGGCGATCGAGGCGGAGAAGTTCGATCTCATCGTCGTCAATTATGCCAATACCGATATGGTAGGACATTCGGGATTAATGGAGCCGGTGAAAAAAGCCGTGGAGGCGGTAGATGCGGCATTGGGTCGTGTCTGGGAGGCGGTGGAGAAAAAAGGCGGCGCTTTGCTGGTAACCGCCGATCACGGCAATGCCGAACAGCTGTATGATGAAGCGGAGGCGCAGCCCCATACTGCCCATACGCTCAATAAGGTGCCGCTGGTATTGGCGTGCGATGCTTTTTCCTCTCACCGTTACCGGCTGGCGGATGGCAGGCTTGCCGACATTGCGCCCACCGTGCTAGAGCTTATGGGACTGGCGCAACCCAACACTATGACAGGCAGATCCCTTCTTGTTCGTATTTCCTCGTAATCTTTGCCTGCTTTCGCTGTTTGCCATCGTGTCGACAGCTTTTCCTGCTTATGCGCAGCTCACGGAGAAAATGCGCGAACTGCAGCAAACGAAACAACAGATCGAATCCTCCCGCGCTAAAAGCGCGCAGATCAGCGGCAACATTGAAAAAATGGAACGCGAAATGAATTCGCTGGGGACGGAAATCACCGAAGTGGCCGGACAAATACAGGGATACGGCGAAGAATTAGGGACGCTGGAGGAACGGCTGGCGGATGTGGAGCGCCAACGCACGCAGCGGCGCGAAGAGCTGGCGGAACATAAGCGGCATATCGGCGCCATGCTTTCCACTCTGGTGCGGCTGGGTCAGATTCCCAAGGAATCCGCCTTGCTGATGCCCGCGAATTTCATGGATAAGGTGCGCGCCACCCGCGCACTCGGCATGACGACCCACGGGCTGCGTATGGAAATGGACAGCGTAAAACTACAGCTGGTGGAATTGAAGCGCCTGGAAAAAGAGGTGGCCTCGCGCCGCGCTGTGATCGAAAGCAAAACCATCGCCCTGCGCAAACGTCAGGAACAATTGCGCCGGGTCATTACCCAACGCAAACGCATCATGGAAACGCTTTACGGGGAAAACCAGAAACAGCAGGAAGCCATTGCCGCGCTGATTGGGCGTTCGGAGGATTTGCAGGCGCTGGTGAACACGCTGGAAGGAGAACGGCAAAAACAACTGGATGAACAATTCAGCCAGATCGGCCTGCCCCAGCCGAAACCCGTCCCGCCCGGCGGAGAGCAGGCACGGCATGTGGCCAGTACAGGCGAAAAGGTGAGAGCCGCACCGCCTTCCGCAACGCTGGCTCTGCCTTCCATCCGTGACGCTAAAGGGCGGCTGAGAATGCCCACGGGCGGCAAGGTGATCGCCGGGTACGGACAGCAGCGCGGAGTAAATGATACGCTCAAAGGTGTGGAGATTGCCACCCGTCCCGGCGCACAGGTAATTGCGCCTTTTGATGGCGAAGTGCTGTTCACCGGCCCCTTCCGTGATTATGGAAATATGGTGATTCTGCGCCACAGTGACAATTACCACACCTTACTGGCAGGACTGACGGAATTGGACTGCGTGACAGGCCAGCGTGTGCGTTCGGGCGAGCCGGTAGGCCTCATGGGGGACACGATAGAGGCGCGCCGCCTGTATCTGGAGATGCGCCACGCAGGCAAACCCACCGACCCTAAACCATGGATTGCGGGTTTTTCATCGTACCTGGCTAAGAATTAGTACTTTAAACCCACGCACAAGTTAGTATTCTTAGGCGAAGCAAATTTTATCAGGACATCTTGCTATGACCCTTCGGGTTTTATTCCTCTTTTTTGTGTTGAGTGGACTCTCCCCCGTTGCGCTGGCTGCGCCGGAGATGAAAACGCTGCCCCTGGGCACCAATGAAAAAACCTATGAGCTGCTCAATTTGTTTGGCGACGTTTTCGAGCGGGTCAAAAGCGATTATGTGGAAGAGGTGAAAGACGAGCAGCTGATCGAGTCGGCGATCAACGGAATGCTGACCGCGCTGGATCCGCACTCCGGCTACCTCAATGAAAAAAGCTTCCAGGAAATGCAGGTGCAGACTAAAGGAGAGTTCGGTGGACTGGGGATTGAAGTGACCATGGAAAACGGGCTGGTGAAAGTCGTCTCGCCGATTGACGATACCCCGGCCTACCGTGCGGGCGTCAAGGCGGGCGATTATATCAGCCATATTGACGATGAACAGGTGCTGGGCATGACGCTCTCCGAAGCGGTGGAGAAAATGCGGGGGCCTGTGGGCACCGACATTAAAGTGACCATTTTGCGTGAATCCGCGCCGGAACCCATTAAGGTGACCATTACGCGGGACATTATCAAGATTCAGTCCGTGCGGTCGCACGCGGAAGGCGATATCGCCTATATCCGTATCACCTCTTTCTCGGAGCAAACCAGTAAAGGGGTAGAGGACGCCTATGCCAAACTGAAAAAAGAAGTGCCGGAAATCAAGGGTATCGTGCTTGATTTGCGCAATAATCCCGGCGGCCTGCTGGATCAGGCTATCGCCGTTTCGGACGATTTCCTTGATCACGGAGAGGTGGTTTCCACCCGCGAGCGCGACCCCAACAACACCAAACGCTATGCCGCCAAGCCTGGCGAACTGGCACCCGGCCTGCCCATGGTGGTGCTTATTAATAACGGTTCGGCTTCTGCATCCGAGATCGTGGCGGGAGCGTTGCAGGATCATAAACGCGCCATCATTATGGGAACAAAATCTTTCGGCAAAGGTTCGGTGCAGACCGTGATTCCGCTGAAAGATCATGGCGCTATGCGCCTGACCACGTCGCGTTACTATACGCCGTCGGGACGCTCCATCCAGGCAAAAGGCATTGAGCCGGACATTCTGGTCGAACAGGCAAAAATAGAATTGGTGAAAACGGTTGATCGCAAGGAAGCCGATCTGCCGCACAGCCTGAAGAACGACCAGGAGAAAGCCGCCATCAAAGCGGAGGAACTGCTGGATAAAATGAAGAAGAAAAAGAAAGAAGAAGAAGGATCGAAAAAAGGGGAATTGGGAGAACCTCTGAAAGCAGAGGAAGATTTCCAGCTGGCACGCGCACTTGACCTGCTCAGAGGCATGGCGGTGTACCGTTCGTCAGCGACGCAGTAGACATCAGGCCAGAAAGGCGCGGCATGGCGGAAGAAAAACCGGGTAAAGCCAAACCGCCCATCATGCGATGGGTGCTATTCACGCTGGCAGGTCTTTTTGCCATCGCGGGCATCGCCCTGTCCGTACTGTTTTATACGTCCGTGGGTGCCGTGATGAAGGATACGGCCTATGCCGACGGCAAACAGGCGCGCATCCTTCTGGAAGAACGCACGGTAGAGGGTAACCTCGCGGAAATCACTCCTCCCACGCCATCTGCGGAAGAAACGCCGGAAGCAGCGCCACCGCCGCCTGCACCGGAGCAGACCCCTCCCGCCGAAGAAGCGCCCAAAGAAGAGAAAAAGCCAGAAGAAGGGGCTGGGTTGGAGGGCCCACCATCCGACGAAATGCCGGGAAAGCAGGAGGCAAAACCGGCTTCGGCATCGGTAGCCGATCAATTGCCCGCGCCGAAGGTAAAAACGCCGCTTAACGGCGCGCTCAACCCTTCTCTTTCGGAAACGGTCGCCGGGGTGGGCAACCTTCCCAAGATCAGCGAGAGCGGGCTGGAGTCGTGGCAGTATTACGGGAAAAACGATAGCGGCGACAAGGCAAAACCAGCCATTGCGATCATCGTGACCGGGCTGGGACTGAATCATCAGACGACCGGCAAGGCATTGCTCCTGCCCGAAGAGGTCAGCCTTTCCTTTTCCCCTTATGCTGGCCAGCTCCAGCAGCAATTGACCCGCGCCCGCTCTTACGGGCATGAAGTATGGCTTGATTTGCCGCTGGAGCCGGAGGACTACCCGGCGTCGGACGCAGGCCCCTTCACGCTGTTTAAGGGAATGAAGGAAGAGGAGCGGGAACAAAGGCTCCATACGTTGCTTGCGAGTGCTGCGACCTATACGGGGCTGGTGGGAACCTCGGGAGAGATTTTTTCCGACTCTGCGCCGATGCAGGCGGTCGCTGAGGAAATAAAGAGCCGCGGATTGCTTCTGATACTGCGCTCCCGGCGCTATGCCCGGGCGGAGACGGCGGATCATGTGTTCTATGTGAACCGCACGCTGGACGCCATGCCCGAAGGCAATGCGCCCACCGCCGAACAGTTATTGGTTGAACTGGAAGCCAGCGCCAAGGAGTCCGGTTATGCGGTGGGCGCGCTGAGCGATGCGCCTGAATTATACAATCAGATCACGCAGTGGGTGGCGACGCTGGAGTCGAAAGGCTTGCAGCTTGTGCCCACGACCGCGATTGTTTCGCGGCTGAAGAAATAACATGGATTCTGCCAGCTCTTCGCCTTTTTCCTACCTTCCGTATCGCCCTTGCGTGGGAGTGATGCTGCTGAACGCCGACAACAAGGTCTTCGTCGGCCAGCGCATCGATACGCGCACCGAAGCCTGGCAGATGCCCCAGGGCGGCATCGACCTGGGCGAGAAACCCCGCGAGGCGGCACTGCGCGAACTGGGGGAGGAAATCGGCACGAACAAAGCGAGCTTCCTCGCTGAAACCGGCGAGTGGCTGAAATACGAGTTGCCCGACCATTTGATCCCGCAAATCTGGGGCGGGCAGTATCGCGGACAGGAACAAAAATGGTTCTGTATGCGCTTTGACGGCACCGACACCGACATTAATCTGGAGACGAAAGAACCCGAATTCCGCGCCTGGCAGTGGCTGGAGCCGGAAAAACTGCCCGACCTCATCGTGCCCTTCAAGCGGGAGCTGTATAGGCGAGTGCTGGAGGAGTTTAAGGGATATTACTGAAAGCACGGTTCAAGCGGGTGCCCGCGATTTTTCCTGCATAATCCCCAGCAGACGGGGCGAGAGGGTCAGTTCGATAGTGTCAGCGAGGTTCAACCAGTAGCTTTCCACAAAACTGGGAACGTCGCTGATCTCTTTCTGCCCACCGTCGCTATCGGTTAAGAATAACGCCTCGTGCGAGGCGCGCAGAAAATTGACCGCTTCGGGATACACATTATGAAATCGCATCATATCCACGCCGCCGCGTTCGGCGAGATCGACGAGGCGCTGATTTCCCTCCAGGGTTTCAGACAGCAGGGCACGTTCGTCCCACCATCCGCTCTCGTGCTCGTCTATGTCGGAACCACTCCATTCACCACGATGCGGCGATGGAGGTTTCCTTGCTCCGCTGCGTAAGCGTTCCAATTGTTTGAGATTGTCTTGTAATGTTTGTATACCCGATTCTACCTCCGAGCCGTAACCGAACGTGGGCTCAAGGGAGAAAAAAGGGGCGAACTGGGACTGTATGGCTTGTCCCACGCTGTTTTGCGCAGCGCCGACCTGCAGCGTCATATGTTCGCCGATAACACCGGGTTGCAGTGCTTCCGCTCCGTAGGTTTCGGCAAGACGGTTCACGGCCATCGAGGTGACGCAGGATAAAAGAGCGCGCCACGGACTTTTCTCGTTCTGCTGGCGTTCGTCGAAATGTTTGGAAGTATCGAGCATCCGGAAGTCGTCTTCGATCTCTTCCATGCGCTGCAGGTGGGTGGCCATGGCGGTCTGCGCCGTGCGGATGGCGTCGTTGATCGCTGTGTTCTTCGCTTTTACTTCCTCAAGGCTGGCCAGCAGCGCCTGATTCTCTTCTGCCTCCTTAAACGCGATCACGGCAGGGTTGTCAGGAAAACAGCTATAGGTTAGCGGACTTATCCCCACTTCATCGAGGCGAGTGCCCAAGGTTTGGTAATAGCTGGCGGAAGTTTTGCTCAGGGCTTCCCGCTGTGCTTCCTGCTCCTCGACGGCACGCTGATTCCCGGCAATATCCCCCTTCAACGCCTCAAGTTCGTCCTCGTATATCGAGCGATGATCCCCAATATACTGCAGACGCTCTCTCTCTTTTTGCATATGCAGATCACGATTAATATCCTCTACCGGGCGTTTGGCGCGCAGGTGACCCGTTTCATCGAAGGCATAATACGCGCTTTCGCCAGTGAAGATACGCGCCGCCTCCCGGCGGGTGAAAGCGTCGAAACGATCCAAAGGCAAAGGATCGCGTCGGGGTGCTCGTAAAGAGCGAGGGCGGGGGCTGGAAACCATCCCGGAAAATTAACATAAAGTTAACTTTCTGGCAAGAAAGAGCCTATTTCATCATCATCGTGCCCGCGCCGTGCTCGGTGAAGGTCTCGATCAGCAGCACATGCGGGATACGGCCGTCCAGAATATGCGCCGCTTCCGTGTCGCGCTCTAAGGCATACATGCAGGTCTCAACCTTGGGGATCATGCCGCCGGTGATGGTGCCGTCCTCGATCAGCGCCCGCGCCTCCGGCATGGTGAGCTGGCTGATAAGCTCCTTGTCCTTGGTGAGGATACCGGGCACATCGGTCAGCACGATCAGCTTGGAGGCGTGCATCGCGCCCGCCACCGCGCCCGCCGCCGTATCGGCGTTGATATTGTAGGTTTCGCCTTCCGCACCGATGCCGATGGGGGCGATGACCGGGATAAAGCCGGTATCGGTGAGCTGGTTCAGGATTTCGGGATGCACCACGGTCGGTTCGCCCACGAAGCCAAGATCGAGCACTTTCTCGATGTTGGAGTCGGGGTCTTTCTTGGTGCGCCGCAGCTTTCGCGCCTCGATCATATGGCCGTCCTTGCCGGATAAGCCGATGGCGCGCCCGCCCGCATCGTTAATCCAGGAGGTGATCTGTTTGTTGATCGTGCCGGATAACACCATCTCGACGATTTCCACGGTGGCTTTATCGGTGACGCGCAGCCCGTCGATGAACTCGCTTTGAATCTTCAGCCGCTCCAGCATTTTGCCGATCTGCGGCCCGCCGCCATGCACCACGATGGGGTGAATGCCGATATGTTTCAGCAGCACGATGTCGCGTGCGAATTGCTTGGCCACCTCGTCGTCGCCCATGGCGTGGCCGCCGTATTTCACCACAAACGTCTCACCCGCAAAGCGCCGCATATAGGGCAGCGCCTCGGAGACGGTCTTGGCCGTGCGCAACCAGGATTCAGGAGTTTTCAGTTCTTTGGTTTTCATTGGTCTGCTTTACCATTTTCACTTCTATATAGGTTTTGTCCTTCCGGCGAAAGCGGGAATCTATTTTAATGCCCCTGCACCGGACTTTTCTATCCTTTCGCCAGTTGCGCCAGCTCGTCGCGAAAATACTCAATGCCCGTCCCTTTTTCCGCGCTGGTGACGATCACCTGTTTCATCGCCGCGGGGTGCGCCGCCGCTTTTTGCTCCACTTCACGGGTCACGCGCTCCAGCTCGCCGGGTTTCAGTTTATCGGCCTTCGTGAGCACAAGCTGGTAGGAAACCGCCGCGTCATCGAGCACCGACATATGTTCTTCGTCCGTTTTTCCGACGCCGCGACGGGCATCGATCAGTAACAACGCCCGGCGCAGACTGGCACGTCCGCACAGGTAACGCTTCGTCAAACCCACCCACGCCTTGATATCTTTCTTGGGCGCGGAAGCGTAGCCGTAGCCGGGAAGGTCTACCAGCATGAGCGTTTCGTCCAGCAGAAAGAAATTGATCTGCCGCGTCCGTCCCGGGGTCTGGGAATGCCGCGCCAGGGCGTTCTGTCCAACCAACGCATTGATAAGGCTGGATTTTCCGACATTGGAGCGTCCCCAGAAGGCGATCTCCGGATGGGTGGCCGCAGGAACGGCCTCCTCCGCCGTGGCACCGGCAACAAACCGGCACGGCTTCAGGAAGAGTTTTCCCCCCGTGGCGGTCGGCATCGCGTCAGGCTTCTTTGCCCGCCGCTTTACGGCGGGAAGGTTTGGGAGGGTTTTTTTCCGCATTTCGCGTAATGACCCATTGCTGAATAATGGAGAGGATATTGTTCCACGTCCAGTAAATGACTAGCCCGGCGGGGAACTTAGCGAACACGAACAGAAAGAAATACGGCATATACTTCATGACCATGGCTTGCGTAGGATCGGCGGGTTTAGGCCCCAGCCGTTGTTGCAAAATCATGGTAATGCACAGGATGACCGGCAATGCCCCAATATCGAGCATAGAAGGCGGATTCCAGGGAATCAGGCCAAACAGGGTGAATACTTCGGTCGGATCTTTGGAAGACAGATCATGAATCCAGCCGAAGAACGGTGCATGACGCATCTCGATCGTGACGAACAGCACCTTATACAGTGAGAAGAATACGGGAATCTGAATCAGCATGGGCAGGCATCCGGCGGCCGGATTGACGCCTTCCCGCTTATAAAGGGCGATGACCTCTTTATTCATGGTGACCGGATCGTCCGCATATTTCTCCCGGATTTCCTGCATTTTCGGCATAATCATTTTCATATGCGCCATGGAGGAATAGGATTTATTCGCCAGCGGAAACAGCAGCGTCTTGATAATGACGGTCAGCAACAGGATGGCCAGCCCGAAATTCCCCAGCAGCGAATTGAAATAATCGAGCATCAGGAAGATAGGCTTGGTCAGGAAATACAGCAATCCGAAATCCACGGCACGGTCGAACAGGGGGATGCCGTATTCTTCTGAATATTTATCCAGCAGCCAGACTTCCTTGGCGCCCGCAAACAGACGGGTGGTATAGGTGGCATCGCCGCCCGGCGTCAGCTTGACCGCCGTACCCAGCATGTCCGCCTGATACCGATCCTGCTCGTTCTGCGGATAGTGTTGGTACGTCAACTTAAATGTGCCTTTTTCCGGAATAATGGCCGTCAGCCAGTATTTATCCGCAATACCCAGCCAGCCATGGGTGTTTTCCACCGTTTGCGATCCATTTTCACGCAAATCCTTGTATTCCACTTCATTGAGCGCATCGTCCTTAATACCTAAAGGCCCTTCATGGAGGATATAATAAGTATGTTCGGGTTCGATGTAGCTGCGATTGATAAGCCCGTAAGGAGCCAGACTGACAGTGGCCTTTGAATGGTTGATAATGCGCTGGTGAACGGTAAAAAGATAATGTTCGTCGACCGACACCTCCAGTTCGAAGCGCACACCATCGGGATTGTCCCAATAGAGAATCACCGGGTTGCCGGGGGTGAGCTTGCTGTCGGTGCTGCTCCACACGGTATTGGCATCGGGAACGGTCACATGACTCCCCGCTGGTAGCCAGCCAAGTTCGGCAAAATACGCCTGCTGCGTGCGGGAAGGAGAAAGCAGCGCGACTTCCTGACTGTTTTCATCCTGCGTTTCATGGTAGCGCGCCAGGGTGAGGTCGTCGAAACGCGCCCCTTTCAGCGCGATCGAGCCATGGAGGCTTCCGGATTCAATCGCGATACGCGGAGATTCCTCTAAGGCGTGTGGGCGGGAAGGAAATGCTTGCTGAGATGAAGCTGCCGCCACGGGCGGGGAGGTCTCGCTTTTGGCTTCCGGCAGCGGGGTCGCATGGGTATCTTTAGGCAGGGCGTCCAATCGCGCCTGCTCGGCCTGCTTGGCGGCCGCCACCTCCCGCTGGCGCGGCATTTCATAAAAGAATTGCCAGGCAATCATGATCGCCATGCCGATTAACAGGGCAAGGAGAAGGTTTTTATTGTCGCCGGAATCCTGGTGCATCAGGGTGTGTCCTTTTTGGTTGTTAACGGTGGCACTTCGTCCACCCCTGAACCGCCGAAAGGATGGCAGCGCAGGATGCGCCTGAAGGCAAGCCAGCCGCCGCGCCGTACGCCATGCCGATGTAGGGCTTGCCGCGCATAGTCTGAGCAGGTGGGTATATACCGGCAGCAACCGGGTTTCAAGGGCGAGATGACCAGCCGGTAAAGGTTTATGAAAATGAGGAGGATTTTACTGGTCATGCGGCGCGGGGGCGGTTTGCATTCTGGCTAATTTGGAAAGGGCGTAGCGCATATCCTGCGTTAATATCTCCACGGGATACTCCAGCGCCGCCCGCCGTCCGATAATGACGATATCCCACCCCTGCAGCGCCTTCTCATTGTAAGATAAGCGCAGAACCTCGCGCAGACGGCGGCGGATACGGTTGCGCTCCACCGCCCCCCCCTGCTTCCGGGTAACGGTAAAACCCACCCTCACGCACGGAGTGCCTTCCGTTTCGTCATGGCGCAGAAACTGCATTACCATGGAGCGGGTCACGAATTTATTGCCGGTGGCGGCAACTTTCAGGAACTGGGAGCGTTTTTTAAGGCGCAGCAACACGCTTCGGGGGAAGGCTTACGCGCTGAGGCGCTTGCGGCCTTTGGCGCGGCGCATAGCCAGCACCTTACGCCCACCCACTGTAGCCAGACGGGCGCGGAAGCCATGGCGACGCTTGCGAATCAGTTTGCTTGGCTGATATGTCCGTTTCATGGAAACCTCTGCTTAAATTACGGGCGTTTGTATGTTTTCTTTTCTTCAGGGGGTGACTGTATAGCGGCGGCGTGACCAAAAGTCAACGCTTCGCATACGATTTTACAAAAAACTCCCCCGCTTTAACCAATTCTTGGAAGAGCGGCGCTAGAATAGGCTCAGAAAACCATCGATGAACCCGGCGGGTTCTCGGTCAACTGTCTGTAATATATAATGTTTGGTTACCTCCGATATTTTTCTGCCGTCAGCCTGGTCGTGATTATCATTGCGTCCTACGCGCTGGGCGCCTATTTCAAATCCGTCGCCTCGGAGGATTTGCGCCTGCTGGTGGAGAAAAATAACGAGGCTCTGGTGCAGGGCTACGTTAATTCCACCTGGAAAACCCATCACAATGTGCTGCAGCGATTGATGATGATGCGCATTGAGGTGAGCAAATGGAGTCTTTACCGGGAATTTCAGGCGTTTAGGAACGATACGCTGGGGTATTTCGAGGAAATGCCCGTCTCCGAAGTCAATATCTATACCACGGACGGGGAGATGATTATTTCCACCGACCCCTCGCGGCAGCATACTAACTTCAATACTGAAGAAAAAGCAGTGTTCCAGCAAAGCCTGAGCGGAACCAGCCAGAGCCGTATTTTAACGAACGTGGATTTCTTCCTGCCCAACAAGGAGCTGGCCAACGGCACGTTTATTCAGACATTCGTCCCCGTGCGCTCGGATTATTATGTGCCGGTCGTGGCCGATAGCAGCCAGGCGAAGGTGGAGGCGGTCATCGAGGTGCATTTCAATATCACCCGCCAATGGAACAAACTGCAAAACTTCCAGATGATTTCTTCCGGGGGAATCGTACTGCTGTTTCTGGTGCTGATTGCCACGCTCTATGTCTTCTCGCGCAAGGCGGAAGGCATTATTGCCAAACAGCATGAGGTCAATCTGGAACTGACCGCCGCCGCCGCCGCCGCCGAAGCGGAGAATCGGGACAAATCGCAGTTTCTGGCCAATATCAGCCATGAATTGCGCACGCCGCTCAATGCGATTATTGGCTTCTCCGAGATACTGAAAAATGAGGCGATGGCCAAACTGGAGTACCAGTACCAGGAGTATATGCGCGATATTCACCATTCGGGTGTCCATCTACTGAGCCTGATTAACGATATTCTGGACTTCTCGAAGGCCGAGGCGGGCAAGCTGGAGGTGAACGTCTCCGAAACGGACGGGGTGAAATTGATTAAGAACAGTATGCGTCTGGTGATTCCTCGCGCTGAAGAAGCGCAGGTGACATTGGTGGAAGAGCTGCCCAAGAAACATTTTACGCTCCAGACCGACGGCAAGAAACTCAAGCAGGTGTTGCTCAATCTGCTTTCCAACGCGGTAAAATTTACGCCTGCGGGCGGTGAAGTGCGGGTGTCGGCACGGCATAATATCGCCGAAGATACGATCATCATTGAAGTAAAGGACACCGGCATCGGCATTTCACCGAAAGATATTTCCCGCGTGATGCAGCCCTTCGGCCAGGTGGACAGCAAGCTTTCGCGCAAATATGAGGGTACGGGCCTGGGGCTCCCGCTGTCGAAGAAATTTGTGGAGATACTGGGGGGGAAATTCGTATTGACCAGTGAGGTGGATAAAGGCACCACCGTCACGCTTACCCTGCCGCGCCTGTTTAACCGGGAAGGCCCCGATGTTCGCCGCGATGCTTCCGAAATGCCGGAGGGCTAAGCTAAGCTACCGTTTCCCAGGACGTGTCATACCCCATATCTCCCAGCGAGGCGATGGTCATGCCGGAAAGATAATTCCCTTCCGGGTTGATGTACCCTGTCATGAGTTCATTGCCGAAAGTCTCTTCGTCCCAGTGGGAATCGCGGGTGCCTGCGCCGCCGTCCTGCTCCAGCGGCACACCGGAAGCACCGGCGGCGCCAAACAGCGTTTCATAGGCCGCCAGGGTTTGGGCACCGGTAAAGACAGGCGTATCCGTCCCCGCTCCGGAAATAAGATTCTGGTATTGCCAGATGGTGCTGCTGAACCCCACGGAATGGATCATCTCGTGCAACACGATATCCTTCCATAAACCCAGCGCATTAAACGTGTTAGCGTCAGCACTGTCAAATGACATGGTGGCGGTCGCGGGCAGATAACCCGTATTGCGAATACTGGTGGCTCCCGCCTGCCCCAGTATGCCGCCTTCGCCGTCGATCTGCTGCAGACCGGCATCGATACGGATGTCGTCAATTACTTTGCCGCGATACGCGACATCCGCAACGTCGCTGTGTATTGTCTTGCTCAGAAAATCCGCCGCCTCGATAAAGGCTTGTTGTAGTTCCGCCGTCCATGTGCCCTTGAAATTAATATCGATATTATAGCCGCCTGCCGCGCCGCTGGTATAGCTGCCAAGCGTCTGGGGATCGGTTCCGCCACCGCCGCTGCCGCCACTGCCACCGCCCTGTCCGCCCCCGTGACTTCCCTTGGCGAAGTCGAGCATATCCAGGGTCATCAACTCATGCGCCGCAAGCGACGGACTCTGGGGCGCAGCGGAAGCGGCAGGTTTTATCAGCACATCGTCAAACATGGCCTGGCGGGCGAGATACAGGCTGCTTTCGCCGCCAACGGCAGGGTTGTCATTGAAAGAAAATCCGGGTTCATTCATTTTCAGCAGGGAGAGCGAGGGCATGGTGGACTCCTTAGAAGATGGCGGTCTGGCACAGACCCGCAATAAAACCAGATAGATGTTAGAAGTCAATGGAATAACGTGCGGACGGGAAGCCTCCAGTTTTAGCCGGAGCGTAGGTTTTCCTTGCAATAACGGGGTTTTGCCGACAAAAAGAGCGTGTAAACTTTTCGCAGCGGAGTTTTAATGTGTCCACCCCCGTGCCGTTTTCCCGCGTAAGCGTCCCTGCCCTGCGCAAAAAGAAGGGCGCGGAAAAGATCGTGACGCTGACCGCTTATACCGCCCCGGTGGCGCGTGCGGCGGATGCGCAGGCCGATATTCTCCTCGTCGGGGATTCGCTGGGGATGGTATTGTACGGCCTGCCCTCCACCCTCCCCGTGAAACTTTCGGATATGATTCGTCACGGCGCAGCCGTAGTGCGCGCCAGCGAGCGGGCGATGGTGGTGGTGGATATGCCTTTCGGTTCCTATCAGGCCTCCCCGCAGCAGGCTTTTCGCAGCGCGGCGCGGGTGATGCAGCATACGGGCTGTAGCGCGGTGAAGCTGGAAGGCGGCGCGGAAATGGCGCCAACCGTTCGCTTTCTGAGTGAGCGCGCCATTCCCGTCATGGCGCATATCGGATTAAAGCCCCAATATGTGCATACGCTGGGTGGCTATCGCTATCAGGGCAGAACGCCGGAAGAGGCCGATGCGTTGCTTGCCGATGCACAGGCGCTTCAGGAAGCGGGAGCATTTGCGGTAGTGCTTGAATGCGTGGAGACCTCCGCCGCACGCCGCATTACCGAGGCGCTTGCCATTCCGACCATTGGCATTGGCGCGGGTTCCGCGTGTGACGGGCAGGTGCTGGTGAGCGAGGATCTGCTGGGCATGACATCGGTAGCGCCGCGTTTTGTCAAGGCGTATGCCGCGATGAACACGATGATGGAGGAAGCGTTCGCCGCCTATGCGCAGGACGTGCGCACCGGAGGGTTTCCCGCCTCTGAACATGGTTTTACGAAGGCGTCGTGATCGGTTCGGTCTGCGCTTTTTCCTTCCGGTAGGCGCTGGGCGTCATCCCCGTCTTTTCGCGGAACACCCGATTGAACGTGGCAATGCTGCCAAACCCCACCTCGTATGCAATGGTCGTGACCGCCGTAGGTTCCGTGCACAGGCGGTGCTTTGCCTCACCGATACGATGCTGATTGATGAAGTCGCTGAAACTGACGCCATAATGGGTATTAATCACGCGGGAAAGCTGATGCTCCGGAACAGAAAGCTTCTCTGCCAGCGCAAGGAGCGTGGCGCATTCCCGGTACGCATAGTCGCGGGACATGGTGCGTTCGATTTTTTCGATAATCCATCCATCTTCTGGTTTGCTGCGGCTTTTTGCCAGGGTGGGGATACGGTTGGTGTCCACTTCGATCGATCCGTCAAAGATACGAAACAACGACGTCAGCACCAGATACACAAAACCGATACGAATCAATGTCTCCACCTGCCATGCGGCCTCCGCACTGAGGCGATCCGTGATCTCCGCAAGATTCACGGCCATCAGCAACAGGTTCAGTATAATCATGGCCATAATCAGCCAGTAACGATGCCCCTGTTTTTCTCTGCTCCTGGGCAACGAGACGCGCTGGCGGGAGTAATACACCGTCAGCAGGAGAAAAATCATGCCCGAGCCGACCAGGTGATACATGGTCTTGAGCGACGCCGCCGGGAGACAGTAGCTTTGCCATAAACATAGTTCATCAAAATGGAGCATCCCATAAATAAAGGAGGAGCCGCCAATACCCGGGATCGCCAGCACAAGCCAGAAGACCGGCGCGGGGGGACGAAGATGAATAAACTGCACTATCACCAGAAAAGAAAGGGCGGGGATCAGGCTTTCGATAAAGAGTAAGGCGCCACGAACCTCCTGCGAGCCGGAAGAGTCAAGCACCGGAAGCAGGGGCAGGAGAAAACCCGCCGCCAGAGAAAGAAAGTAAAAAGCGGGGGCGGCAATCGTCGTCGGCTTACGGACGGTCAATACCAGAAACGCCACAATAAACAGGCACGGCCCCAATGCCAGCAGCTGAAGCGCCTGGAAGAGTGAAAGCAGTTCGTTTTCCATACCGAAACCATGGTATATCAGGCATCGTCCGACGAAAAGTAAATAGTAGGAGCCGTCCCCCCTGCCCCGTATCGCGACCTATGCAAGACAGGGAAGCGCGCAAGGGAAAGCCTGTCGCATTCGAATAAAACTCTGGGCGGGATGAAAAGAGATGCAAGAGGGGAGGGAATATGCGAATATCGCCCGCATTCAAAGCGGCGCAAGAATCTCACAGGGATTTCTCTTATGTCATCCGAATACGCTATCGTCATCGAGAACCTGAATAAAACCTACGATAACGGGTTTAAGGCGCTTGAGGATATCAATCTGTCGATCCGGCGCGGAGAGATTTTTGCGTTGCTGGGGCCTAACGGCGCAGGCAAAACCACGCTGATCAGCGCAGTATGCGGGATTGTTCGCGTCAGCAGCGGCCATGTTAGCATCTGCGGCTACGATCACGCCACGCAGTACCGTCCGGCGCGTGAGGCCATCGGGCTGGTGCCGCAGGAGCTCACGACGGACGCATTCGAATCCGTCTGGAACACGGTGAATTTCAGCCGCGGCCTGTTCGGCAAACCGAGGAATCCCGCTTACATCGAGGATGTGCTAAAACGTCTTTCCCTATGGGATAAGAAGGACGAGCAGATTCGCCGCTTATCGGGTGGCATGAAACGACGGGTGATGATCGCCAAGGCTCTGTCGCACGAGCCGGACATCCTGTTTCTCGACGAGCCGACGGCAGGGGTGGATGTCGAGCTGCGCAAATCCATGTGGGCGCAGGTGCGCGCCTTGCGAGAGACGGGCGTCACCGTGATTCTCACCACGCACTATATCGAGGAGGCGCAGGAAATGGCCGACCGCATCGGCGTCATCAATAAAGGGAGATTGATTCTGACCGAGGACAAACATTCCCTGATGCAAAAAATGGGCAAGCGCGAAATGGTCTTTACCCTGCGCGATCCCTTGCCGGAGATTCCCTCCGCGCTTTCTTCCTATCCGCTGACCCTGGCGAAGGACGGGGCGGCATTGACCCTCACCTACGACGCGCAGGAAGAAAACGACGTGTCCGAATTTCTGGAGCGTTTGCAGGCTAGCGGCGTACGCCCCAAGGACATTCAAAGCCGCCAAAGCAGCTTAGAGGAAATTTTCGTCCGACTCGTGGAGGCCGCATGAATTACCGTGGAATGTTTGCGATTTATCGCTTCGAAATGGGGCGCACCTGGCGCACGATCGGTCAGAGCATTGCTTCGCCGGTGTTATCGACGGTGCTTTATTTCGTCGTCTTCGGCGCGGCCATCGGCGGGCGCATTCAGGCCATTGGCGGCGTTGAATACGGCGCGTTCATCGTGCCCGGCCTGATTATGCTGACCATTCTCGGGCAGAGCGTGTCCAACGCCTCGTTTGGCATCTATTTCCCGCGCTTTACCGGCACCATCTACGAAATTCTTTCCGCCCCTCTGTCGTTCATCGAAATCGTCTGCGGCTATGTCGGGGCGGCGGCGACGAAATCCGTCATCATCGGCACAATCGTGCTGGCCACGGCGGGATTCTTCGTACCGCTGCACATCATGCATCCGCTGTGGGTGATCTTCTTTCTCGTCATGACCAGCATTACCTTCAGCCTGCTTGGGTTCATCATCGGCATCTGGGCGGACGGGTTCGAGAAGTTGCAACTTATTCCGCTGCTTATCATCACACCGCTGACCTTCCTGGGTGGCAGTTTTTATTCCATCGACATGCTGCCGCCGTTCTGGCGACAGGTGTCGTTGTTCAATCCGGTGGTCTATCTCGTCAGCGGTTTCCGCTGGAGCTTTTATGAGCACAGCGATGTCGATATTACTACCAGCGTGGTCATGATCCTGTTATTCACTGTAGTTTCACTTGCCATCATCGCCTGGATATTCAAAACGGGATACCGGCTGAGGAAGTAGCCCAGTAAAAGATGGCCTTGGAAACGCTTAATCAGCGCACAGAGAGCCCATTCCACTTCATCCATTAACCAAATTTATAGTAAGTGGCGGTGTGTGAGGCCGGGATGCGCGCACTGTCTCACCGGACTCTTCCTGATAAGCCAAATTACAGGGAATTATTGTAATGACGCAGCGATTATAAACAGAAATGCATATCTGGCTCTATCTGCACATCTTCTGCACAATTCTTCCTTGAAAAAACCGTCTCTGGCGCGTCTGCACTGCACAATGCTCCGTTACTGTCGGGGGCATGACAGGATTACATGATACACCGACACATCCATGGCTGGTTGCGCTGGCGTTGTTTGTATTAGCGATTAAACCGGTGCACTGGCTGCTTGTCAGTGGGAGCGACCCGTCTTATGACGCTGTCGGGGCGTGGGTGTTTGTCTGCTGCGTGGGGTTGTTTATTGCTTCCCTGCACACGAAGCGGCGCATGATCATCACAAAAGAACGCAAGGTGGCCGCGCCGCAGGAAGGCGAAAGGAGGTGCAGATGAACATCGCCTATCGTCTCCATACAAAACTTATGCTGTGCTTCTCTCTCGTCTTTTTCGCCGACCTGTTCTTTTTCAGTCAGCGGGAGGCAGGCAGCATCACCGGCCTCTACCTGCTGGCGCTGACGGCGGCGGTAGGGGCGGCGAATCCGCATGGCGGGCAAATGCCGGGCGGAAAACGGCTGCTGGGTCTGGCGCTGGGACAATGCGCAGTCACTATATATTATCCTGCCTGGCTGAGCGTGGCGATGTGCCTTCTGTTACTAACCTCCTACACGCTTGGTGTCGCAGAGTGGAAACGCCACAGTGCTGTGTGGTTCCTGCGCCGTCATCTGCGCTATTTGTTGAGCTGGTGGTGGAAACTCCCGCGTGATCTGTTTGTCGCCTGGTTGACTCCCCGTGAATGGAAACATGGCAGCAGCATTGCTGTGCAGGCGAAATTCTGGTTGCTGCCAGCAGTTTTCGGTGCGGCGTTTCTCTGGTTGTTTGCCCGCGCCAACCCTATGATCGAAGCATGGTTTGATGCGCTGCGCTGGCAATCGTTGATGCCGGAGATTTCGTTCGTGCGCCTTGGTTTCTGGCTGTTGATTGCCTGTGGGTGCTGGGCGTTGCTGCGTCCACGCATGAAGCATCGTCTTAAGCCGACAAGGCAGCGCCGCTTTCATGTGGAATCCTTGTTCACACCGGGATCGCTCACCGTATCGCTATGTATCTTCAATGCGCTCTTCTTGCTGCAAAATGGAATGGACGTTGTCTTTCTGTGGAGCGGCGAGACCCTGCCCGCAGGCATGGGCCATGCCGCTTACGCACATCGTGGTGCGTATCCCCTGATTTTTACTGCGCTGTTGGCGGCGCTGTTCGTGCTGTTGGCGCTGGCTCCGGGCAGCGAGGCCGAACGCTCTCGTCCTATGCGGGTGTTGGTGTATCTCTGGATCGGGCAAAATCTGGTTCTGGTCGGCTCGTCCATCCTGCGGCTGCTGGGGTATATTGAAGCCTACTCGCTGACCGGATGGCGTATCGCCGCGCTGCTGTGGATGGGGCTGGTCGCTTGCGGCCTGGCGCTTATCGTCTGGCGCCTCTACCGGGGAAAGACCGGGGAGTGGCTGATTCGCGCCAATATCCTGGCCGCCTTCGCACTGCTGTACGTTGCTTCCTTCGTTAATTTCGACCGTATCATCGCTGAATATAACGTGCGCCACTGCCGCGAAGTAACGGGTATGGGAAGAATGCTGGATCAGATATATCTTTATCATCTTGGAACGGGGGCGATTCCCGCGATGCAGTGGTACGAAACACATGCCATCCACAGCCCTTCCGGCGTCAAATCCGTATCTTCCAACCGTCAGGGGATGGAATGGCGTCTGGAAGGAGGGCTTTCGCGGTGGCGCGAATGGACGCTACGCGACTATTTTCTCTCCTTTTCGCTGGAGAAACAGGAGCCGCCGCGCATGGTTCCGCTGGACAGGCAAAGTGGCTGGGAAATGGAAGAACCCCCGAAACAAGGAGTAATGCCATGATTTTTGGACATTTGCCAGCTGGTTATCTCATCACGAGGGCATTGTCGTGTCGCCGGGAGGATGCGACGAAGCTGATGCTGTGCGGTTTGATCGCCAGCGTGCTGCCCGACACCGATATACTGTGGTTCCTCCTGGTGGATCATGGACGGCATCACCACCACGACTATTTATTTCATCAGCCATTATTCTGGCTATCCCTGGCGATGGCGGCCTTCGGTATCGCTCAGGCATTTTCGTGGAAACGCGCCTATGCGTATATTCTGGTGGCGACCGTCAATCTGACGGCGCATATGGCGCTGGATACGATTGCGGGGGGCATTGCATGGCTGGCGCCGTTCTCTCCAGAACGCTGGCAACTGGTGGAGATACCCGCCCGCTACGAATGGTGGGGCTGGAGCTTTATCTTCCACTGGACTTTCCTGCTGGAATTACTGATGATTGCCACTGCCTTCTATGTATGGAAACGCTCATGTCCAAAACGATCCTCATCGTCGATGATGACCCCCATATTCGCGAGGTGATCCGCTTTGCGCTGGAGAAGGCTGGTTTTGCCACCGCCGAAGCGGCGGATGGCGTGCAGGCATTAGAGGCAGCCGTGCGCGTGAGCCCAACGCTGATTATACTCGATGTCGGTATGCCGGAAATGGATGGGCTGGAAGTCTGCCGGAGTTTACGCAAAACCAGCCAGGTGCCCATCCTGTTTCTCTCCGCTCGCGATGACGAGATCGACCGCGTGGTGGGGCTGGAGATCGGCGGAGACGATTACGTCACCAAGCCCTTCAGTCCGCGTGAGCTGGTTGCGCGGGTACAGGCAATTTTAAAACGCGGGGGTAGTGCCTTCGTCCCTCCCGAGGCACCGATACAGCGGCGTTACGGACGTCTATCACTGGATGAGGAAGCCTATACTGTATGCTGGAATGAGTCGCCAGTAGAATTAACGGCAACGGAATTCGAGTTGCTGCGCGTTTTTCTTCAGCAGCCGAGGCGCGTCTTCACTCGGGAAGAATTGATGGATCGGGCGTATTGCAACATTACCGTCAGTGACCGGACGATCGACAGTCATATCCGCCATATCCGCACCAAGTTTACACGGATGGGTGGGCAGGAGATTATCGTCACCATGCATGGTGTCGGCTACAGACTCGGCACATGCAGCGAATAAAACGCTCCCTGCCGAAACTCCGTATCCGCACCATCCTGCTGGTGGTGAACGCGATTGTAATTCTCGTGCCGCTCTCGGGGATTTACTTTTTCAAGCTGTACGAAAATGAGTTGGTGCGGCAGACTGAAAGCGAACTGATCGCACAAGGGGCGTTTATCTCAGCGATGTTCCGCGACGCCATCCCCAAGGAAGCGAAAAAGGAATTCGGCTACGACCTTATCGACCCCCCGCCGCCGCTCGATGAGAATTACAAGCCCGTGCCGCCGGAACTGGATATGTCGCAAAAGCATGTGCGACCACGCCGTCCCGATGCGATGCAGACCGGGCTGGCTCCCGATGTCCGTGCCCAGAAAATTGCACAGCACCTCTGGCCGGTGTTGCAGGAGGCACGGCTGACAACGCTGGCGGCGTATTCGCTGATGGACGCCAACGGCACGGTGCTGACGGGGCCGGAAGCAGGCCAGTCACTAGCGCATCTGCCGGAAGTGCAGCTTGCCATGCAGGGTCAGTACAATGCCAGCCTACGTCGCCGCTGGTCGGACTCACCCTATGCCGCGCTTTCCTCGCTGAGTCGCAATACGGTGTTTCGTGCCTTTGCCGCCTATCCCATCGTGGAGGATAATCATATATACGGTATCGTACTGCTGTCGCGTTCGCCGCGCAACGTGCTCAAGGCGCTCTACGAAGAGCGCGAGGATGTGCTGGAGGCCGCCGCGATGGTGGCGGTGGCGGTGTTGCTTATCAGCCTGCTGAGTTCGCGTGCCATCGGTCGTCCGTTGCGCGCCCTGCTCGCGCAGGTGCGACAGGTGGAGCAGGGCGGCAAGGGGGAGGCCATCGCGCAACCGGTGACGCATGAGTTCGCCGAATTGTCGGCGCAGATTTCCGAAATGGCGACAAAACTCCATGAACGTTCGGATTACATTCGCACATTCGCGCTGCATGTATCACATGAGTTCAAGACGCCGCTGACCTCCATTCAGGGGGCATTGGAATTATTGCGTAACGAGGAGATGAGCACAGAACAACGAGAGAAGTTTCTGGCCAATACGCAGGCCGATACCGAACGATTGAAGCATATGGTGGCGCGTATGCTGGAACTGGCGCGAGCCGATGCGCTGCAGGCGAGACCGGAGCAATGTGACCTCTGTACGCTTCTGGAGACGCTGGCACAGCGATACGATGCGTTGGGGCTACGGCTACATTGGCAGAGGGAGAGTGTGAAGATTCCTTTGCCCGCCCACATTGCCGAAACAGTGCTGATCAATCTGCTGGATAACAGTTTGCAGCACGGCGCGACGGAGGTGTCGGTGATGTTGGACAGGCAGGACAAAGACTTCTTTCTGACGGTAGCCGATAATGGCAAAGGTATCTCCGCAACCAATGCCGGGCAGCTTTTTACTCCCTTCTTTACCACGCGCCGGGAGAAGGGAGGCACCGGGCTTGGCCTGACCATCATTGCAGCCCTGCTGAAAGCGTATGATGCGGAGATTACTCTGAAGGAAGGCCTACCCCATGCAGTATTTTCTATACGCTTTATGCAAACCCCCTAAAACACCGAATAGAAAGATGGGTATTTATACGGCATGGGGTTGTAGTCTGCTGTCTATAAACCGGACAGAGTTTCCTCAGGCAACTAGAAGATAAAATCCGCAGCATCAAGTTGGTTTGTGCCTTGCGTGAAATTGCCGTTGAGGCACAGGTCTAAGCCATCACCCGTGGTAATAAAAGTATTGTTCTCAAAAAGAGTGATAGAGAGGTTACCGATGCCGGTGATACTGGTAATGCCGGAGAAGTCGATTTTATCCTGCCCTTTTACAAAGTCGGCAATAACGTCACGGCTGGTAGACGTTGAGTCGTTAAGTGTCGTGAAGCTGAAGACATCGCTGCCAGTGCCGCCGATGAGCATATCCGCATCCTCACCCCCGGTAAGCGTATCATTATTACTGCCACCGTTGAGCGTGTCATTGCCCCCGTCCCCATAGAGCGTGTCGTCAGCGTCTCCCCCGTCCAGACTGTCATTACCGCCGCCGCCATGCAGCGTGTCGAAGTTGCTGCCTCCCAACAACAGGTCATCGCCCAGACCGCCATCCAGACTATCCGCACCGCTAATGCCACCGTTGAGCGTGTCATTGCCCTCGTCCCCATAGAGCGTGTCGTCAGCCTCTCCCCCGTCCAGACTGTCGTTGCCATCGCCGCCATGGAGCGTGTCGAAGTTGCTGCCTCCCAACAACAGGTCATCGCCCAGACCGCCATCCAGACTATCCGCACCGCTAATGCCACCGTTGAGCGTGTCATTTCCCTCGTCCCCATAGAGCGTGTCGTCAGCATCGCCGCCGTCCAGACTGTCGTTGCCATCGCCGCCATGGAGCGTGTCGAAGTTGCTGCCTCCCAACAACAGGTCATCGCCCAGACCGCCGTCCAGACTATCCGCACCGCTAATGCCACCGTTGAGCGTGTCATTGCCGGCACCCCCATTGATCGTATCATTATGCAGACCGCCATCAATGATATCATCGCCGTCGTCACCATACAGTAAGTCATGATGGTAACCGCCTAAGATACTGTCATTGCCTGCGCCACCATATATCGTGTCCTGACCGTCATCTGACGTATTATCGCCACCAGTTAACGTATCATCTCCATCGTCGCCAACAATGGAATCGGCGCCGCCATTGCCGTTGATGACGTCCGCAGCGAACGAACCAATCAGCGTATCGTTGCCGCTTGTGCCTTCCAGCTGCAGGCCGGGATCGCCGAGCGTAATGCCATACCCGCCATTAACGGTGTCGAAGTTGGCCAGGGTAATGCTGTCGTTAAGGTTGCCATCCTCCGTCAGAACCAGATCCGCGCCGGTCAGCGTGAGGTTGAAAATTGTACCAGCTGCGGCAATACGCCATATATTCTGGGCATAAAACTGTGCCTCGCCGCTGACATGAATGTCGTTGATGAAGATGGAGTCTAATGCAACGGAACCGTTATGGGGGGTGTATTCCATGCGGTCGTTTCCATCTTCCGTGTAAAAGAGATAGGTGTCATGGCTCCTGTAATCCTGTGAAATCATGGTATCATTGCCGGTTCCCCCGACCAGCGTGGCGACAAATGAAAGACCGGAGTGGCGTATCAGATCGTTTCCTTCGTTGCCTTCCAACCGTATAGCACTGTCCCCTGCAGCGACAGTGTCGTTACCCATGCCGCCACTGAGCGTGCTTTGAATTACACCGGGATTTTGCACTCCGCCTGCAGAGACAGAATCATCGCCATTTCCCCCGTAAATCTGGCCATAGGAAACAATTCCGCCTCCGAAGAGCGTATCATTTCCCTCCCCTCCTATGAGGGTGCTTTGGTTGAGTAGGCTCAGATAGATAATATCATTACCACTTCCTGCATCTAATAACGAATTTAACTGATAAAACGGATTGGAACTTCCACCATTTTGTATGCCTACCCGGTCGTCTCCATCTTCCAGGAAGACCTGAGAGTTGAAGGCGCCGGCGGCGGTATCGTTCCCGCCTCCGAGAAAGGCTACGGAATCCTGTATCGTCACGTTAATTCTGTCATTCCCGGCACCAAGGAAAATCTGTTCGTTCTTCACTGCACTGGTGCCAAACACCCGGTCGTTTCCATCGCCGCCTACAACCGTACAGCTATCTTTTATTGTAAAATCATCGTTGCCATCGCCGCCCAGCAGAAAATCGTGCCCGTCTCCACTGGAAGAGAGAGAATCATTGCCTTCGCCACCTACCAAAATATCATTGCCGCCATAGGCATACAGTGCATCGTTTCCTTTGTTGCCAATGAGAAGGTCGTCACCATCCTGGCCGTAGATGACGTCACGAATATTAGTTTCATCCGAGCCGATAATCCGGTCGTTATGGAAGGTGCCTTCTGTCGTCAGGAGGTTACCCTGCCCACTGATAAAGCTGGCAATGCCCTCCTGCGTGGCATCGATGACGTTGTCAATATGCAGGTTCGCCAGCAGCGCGCCCAGCCCATAGTCTCCGCCTTCGCCGAGCAAAGCTTCGGCGAGTAAGTTGCTAACGGCAATGCTAATCTCTGAGGTGTCCGCGCCCAAATCTTCCGGGTAAGTATTGAGAATACGACCCAGATCATTGATGAAGATATAGTCGTGTGCCAGCACACTTGTGTGAACATTGCCAACGATATCCGCCAGACTTGAGCCGAGATGCAGACTGTCGGTGGCAAAGTCGTAGGAGGCATTGGGGAAAATATCCCCCAGCATTCCCTGTACCAGAAAACGGTCGCTGAAGGTTTGCATCGCCGTTTCCCACGCTTCCTGCAGAAACGGAACCGAGGCGGGATTAACAAGGCTGCCCTGTATTTTGGTAAATGCCTGGTTTGTCATTTTTTCCAAAAATGCCAGACGATATTCGTCAAAATTACTAAGATTCGCAGGCGTGCCGACATCCGCCCAGCGCAGCAGGATACCGGACACGTTCGCACTGGCGCTGGCGAAAACCCGGCAGTTTGCGCTGCTGACCGGCGACCGAGAATTGCGCACCCTTGCCGGGGCGGAACGGGTCGAATGCCACGGCGTACTCTGGCTGCTCGACCGGATGAACGACGAAGCGGCGGCGAGCATGGAGAGCCTGCATGTCGGGTTGCAGGCGATTGCCGCCCATCCTCGCTGTCGTCTTCCTCGCCAGGAAATTAACGTTCGCTTGAAACGGTTTGCGGGACTGGAGGGGTGACGGCTTGCCGCGCTTTGACGGGAACGGAATTCTCCCCACTTCGACGGAGATTGAGCGCGAAAAGTCGTTGCAAGACCTCGTCATCGGAAATATCCGGCTCCCAGCCGTAGGCGGCGGCAACGGCGGCATCGAGATCGCGGTGCGCATGGTCGAGCCATGCCGGGCGCTCGTTATAGAGGTTGGTCAGCGTCCGCTGCTTCAGGATCGTGGCGGCGGCGCTATCCTTAGGCAGGACACGGTCGGGGTATCCCGGCACGACTTCCGGCACGCGCTGCACAAGATCGGACGGATTGAGCCACGCCTCGCGCAATTCGTTCAGGCGCTCGGCGACCTGTGCAATCACTTGCGCACGCGGATCGTTCGCATAGTCGGAGGCCGTGATGTTGGGTGTTAGCCCCTCCGGGAAAGGAAAGGTCTCAAAACCCATCGAGGGCGTGTATTGCGGGTCGTTCCCTACTCCATGCCAACCGCCTAGCCGAAGTGACCAAGTTTCATGGAACCGGCTATGCAGAATGCCGAAGGTGGTATCGTCATCATGGGCTACGGCGACTAGGCGAGAGTCCGGCACAACATGCGAAGCTTTCCATACAAACAGGCGGTATTTGGCAACTCGTGGGGTTATGATAAAACGAGAAATTTTCGATGTCGCCTTCCTAAGGTCGCCCCCGCTCCGCCCGAGTCTCCACCAACTTTCACGCCGTTGCCGATCTCTGTTATTGTCTCGCAACGGTTTGACATGTAACCGTACATACTCGAAAGGAGCCTCATACAGCGAAGCTTCAGCCTCGCTCATTTCAGCAAAGTCAATGATCCAAGTGTCGGACGGGCGGCGGGTGATGTCCTTACCGTTCGCCCACGGCTTCACCACATCGGAGTTGGGGCGGCCATTGGGGTTGAGAGGTTTTTGCAGGAATTGCCGTGCTAGGTCTCCCGGAATATCGAACGGCCCCACTTTGACCGGCCCCTGAAAAGCTTTTCCAAGATTGGCAGTGAGTCCCTTGGCGGCTCCAAGATCAATTCCTTGCGTCGCGTCACGACCTGTTAAATCAGAAAAGATTTCGAGCATCGGCTTTCCATCGAGCCGGAGATCGGAAACCGGCTCCGGCTCGAAGCAAACGAGGGAAACCCGCACAGCGGCACCATCCACCACCCACGGCTCATCCGACCAGGCTTCGGAAATGAAAGCGGTCTTACGGATGCGTTCCAGCACTTTACGATTGTTGCGGCTTCGAATGGAGTTGGTCCCGACAAGTCCGGCGCGCTTGATGATTCCCCCTTCCATTCCTGCCCGCGCCTTCTCAAACCAGAAGGTCACGAGATCGGCTCCGCCGGGTACGCGCCCCGCGTAAGCGTTGCGAAGGCGGAATGTGTAGTCTTCGCCTAATACCGAGATCATGCGCTTGTTGCCAAGGAAGGGTGGGTTGCCGACGATGAATTCCGCCTCCGGCCACTCCGCTTCCGTCCCGTCAGGATTAAGCACCGCGTCGCGGCATTCGATCGTCTCCAGCGGCCGCAGGATGGGCTGCCGTCCTACGTTGAAACCATTGCGTCGCATCCACTGGATTTCGCCGATCCATACCGTCACGCGGGCCAGCTCGGCAGCGTAAGGGTTGATCTCAATACCCTTGACACACTCCGGTCCCACCGACGGGAATTGTCGCCCCAGCCCCAACGCTTCGGCGTCTAGATTTGTGCGGTGTTCCAGTTCCTTCAGGGCAAGGATGGAAAGGTAAAGAAAGTTTCCGCTACCGCAGGCGGGGTCGAGCACCCGCACGCGCCGTAAACGTTCTAGAAAGGCATGATGTAGGGTGCCGGCCTCGTTCGCCGCCTTGGTTCTGGTACCGCGATTTTTGGTCGTCCTAGATTTCTCCATCAGGGCGGCTATTCGCGCCTTTTCCTCCTCCCATTCCGCCTGAAGCGGTCGAATGATCACCGGCTCTACCAGCATCATGATCTTTTCGCGATCGGTATAATGCGCACCGAGTTGGCTGCGCTTGTCCGGGTCAAGCCCTCGCTCGAACAGGGTGCCCAGGATGGAGGGATCGACGTCGCTCCAATCGAGGCGCGCCGCCCTAAGCACCAGCTCGACCTCTTGCTTACCGAGTGGCAAGGCTTCGTCGGAGTCAAACAGACCTCCGTTAAACCACTCGACATGTTCAAAGCCAATACGCCCGCCCAATTTCATGGCGCGGAAGAGGTCCTGCGCCATGTTTAGGAATTCGTCCGGGCGGTTGAGCGAGTGCTCCAACATACGCATGAACATTTTATTGGGCAGGAGACCCACATCTTCGGCGAACATACAGAACACAAGCCGGTTGATAAAATGCGCCACTGTCTGGGCGTCATGACCCTGATTGCGCAGGAGCAGTGCTAGGCTGGCAAATTTTTCGGCTGCTTCTTCGGTCAGGGCCTGGCGAGTCTTGCCAGGTTTCAGGCGTTCTGGGTCGGAGAAAACCGCCTTGAGAAGCTCCCGCTTCTCGGCGTCGTGCAGGTCATCGAGAGTGAGTTCGTGAACCTGCTGGACGGTATTGGTCCAGTTGGTGTGGATGCGGAACCGATCGAGATCACAAACGACGAGAAGCGGGGGGTTTTCGAGGGCGACCGCGTATTGCTGAAGTTGCACATAGGCAGCCTGCAAATCCTTGCGCTTGCCTTTGTACTCCCAGCCAAAGTGGCCGCGCATCCAAACGTCAGCCCAACCCTCCCCGCCTGTGAGCTTGGAAGCGCCGCGCTCAAAACAATACCATTCGCCATCCGGATCGGCTTCTGCAGGCGTTTTCTGATCGAGAAGCCTACACAGATCGATGAAATGCTCCTGTGCCGCCGATCTTTCTTTTAGATTCGCGGCGCGCCATTTCTCTATGAATTGTAGAGGGGTCATGTTGATATATTAATTCTATGGCTATATGTGCCTTAAATTGCATTAACTATACGCATCGCTACCGAAAAGAAAACCATTGTTTCCGTGGAAGGGGTTAGCTCAAGGCCGGTATGTCCCCCGTCCCGCTCCTCCCCGGCCTCCCGACGGACGTGCCGTTCCCGGCAGGATCACCCGGCCTACCGTGGCAAGCCTGCTTTAAGCCGCGCCCGGTGGCCAGCGCGCACCCGCCGATCCCGCAAACCGGTTGCCGTCAGCCTTCGCCGCGCTCTCCAGCGCGCAACGTGCGCGGGGTGTCGCTCGTGCTCTTTCACCCCGTCCCCCGCGTTAGGGTTTTGCCTCGCCCTTCGCCTGTTTGCCATCGCCGCCGCTCCTAATGCGGTCAAGCCGCTGCCCGCTCCAAGAAGCCGTGTGGCAGCTTGACCGCGAAGCGGGGCGCTGGCCGGACACCAGGCGTGCTTCAGCACAAAAACCCTAAACGAAGGAGACATTCTATGAACACGAACACCAACACCCCCAAGCGCCCGACGCACCGCGTCTATCACGAGGTCAAGAAGGACGGCAAAACCGTCCGCAGCAGCGAAATCGGCGCGATTTGGCCAAACAGCAACGGCTGCGGCTTCAGCCTGAAGCTCGACTATGTGCCGGTGAACTTCACCGGGTGGCTGAACATCCGTCCCATCGACGAAACCGGGGAGGCAGCGGCTTAAAGGCCGCTGCTTCTCTCTCGCAAACCATACGAAGCATGGAGGCAACCATGACCACGATTGAAACCACCACCATTCTCGAAGCCGTCGCCAAGGCGCTCTACCGCCAGGCCGGTTACGTTCCCTTCCTCTGGCACATCGA